>Ga0172379_10002236_pt1 | contig 35032 bp, 39 predicted proteins | sample GrowelOW334metaG_FD_119756 | JGI IMG/M metagenome (GOLD analysis project Ga0172379, IMG submission 119756) | Groundwater microbial communities from an aquifer near a municipal landfill in Southern Ontario, Canada - Groundwater well OW334 metaG | ecosystem: Environmental > Aquatic > Deep... | reverse complement strand
CGGTACTTTCGTTGCAGTCGCACGATCTGACACCGGCGACCGTGTCATGACCTCAGGCAAAACCGACTACATCCCATTCTCACACAACAACACATACCAAGGGGGGATGAACATATTTGGTAATGTAGGTATCGGGACTACGACTCCTGGATCTAAACTTGATTTATGGAACAACACAGCTTCATCTAATATTGATATTTTCCGTATTGGAACAAATGTTGGATCAGCAAATAACATCAAGTTCCGTATTGATTCCGACGGAGATCTATTTACAGATGGGTCTGTTACTATTGGTACACCAGCGGACATCGCAGAAAGTTATACTGCAATGGAAGCACTAGATGCGGGGACAGTTGTAGCTTTTGCGACAAGTACGGTGGGATGGAGCGCGACCGCAGGGAGCGCGACTTCTACTGCATCATCAAGTGATGTATATGAAATTTCTGGAGTGCGAAAAGCACATGATGGATATGAGTCAGTTGGTATTGTATCAACTAGACCAGGTATCAACCTTGGGTCAGATATTATAAATGGTGTACCGATTGCGTTTACTGGCCGTGTACCTGTAAAAGTGACAACCGAAAATGGTGTAATCGTGCGAGGGGATTATCTAACTGTTTCAAAAAACATGCCAGGATATGCCATGAAATTAACTGGTGAAGGAAAGTCCATTGGACGCGCACTTTCTGATTATGTAGAAGGACGTGATAAAGTTATGATTCTTGTTGAAAATGGTTATCAGAAATTAGATCTTACAGGAAGATACGCCTCAACAACAGCCATGTTAACAACAGGTAATTTGGACTTGAACGCAAACGGTGTTGCTATTACAAATATAAAATCTCTTGCGTCTGCGAACGGCACATGGTCTATTGATGAAAATGGTCGTATTATTGCGAAAAGTATTGCGGTTGATTCAGTTGAAACAAAATCATTCTGTATTAAGGATGTTTGTGTGACAGACACACAGTTGGCACTATTGCTACAAAGTGCAAACCTTATAAATGCAAGTACATCCCAAGCATTAATATCACAGGTTCTTGGCGCCTCATCTGTATCAGCAGCAGTCTCCTCAGCTAATGCATCTATAAGTCTAAACGGCAGTGCTGTGTTGGAGGTAAACCTAAACTCAACATGGTCTGACACAATGGGCGCGAATTATAACCATGATGGATTTACTGATGTAATTTATTCAACCTCAACCGTTGATACATCTAAGGTTGGAACAACTAAGATAGAATATTTCGCAACATATATTCCTGTAGCAGCTGGTTCACAACCACAAACAATATATGCAACACGTGATGTGGTTGTAGTAGACCCTTCTACAGTAACTACTGTAGATACTCCGATAACTACAAACACAGATATCACAGCAACCACAAATACGACAAGCACAAGTACTATAGAGTCAGCTCCTGTGACAAATTCAACGCCAGTCTCAGACCCAACACCAGACCCAACACCAGCCCCAACTTCAACAGTGGACCAGTCAGCACCATCTCCAACATCTACAACCACAACACCATAAAGGTTGTTAACAAACAGCGTGTTCGATTAGTTGATTAATATTAAAAAATAAGTTATAATATATCCTATATGGTAGTACGAATGAGACACACACGAGCGCATACGGCCAATCGCCGTAGTCACCACGCGCTAAAAGCAGCAAATATTGTTGCTTGTAAAAACTGCGGAGCTATGAAAACTCCTCATCACATCTGTGATGCCTGCGGTTTCTATCGCGGTAAAAAAGTATTAGAAGTTAAGGTAAAGGCTAAAAAAGCATAAACCTTAAAAAGTTCTCTTACCCCTTAACCTCCTCAAAAACAAGCTCTTTTTAAAAACCCTATGAGTACCCGTCACATTGCACGAACGCTCGCTCTCCAAACACTTTTCGAATTAGATATGAAAGGTGAATTAGCTGTGTCTTTGGAAAAAATTGATCCAATAATTTCTCGTAACTGCGAAGAATTCGGTGAGGGAATAAAAGATACTTCGTTTACGAAAGATATTGTTACAAACGTGCTTTCACGTCGTATAACTCTTGATAATATAATTGTCCGCGCTGCGCCTGATTGGCCGCTTGAAAAAATAGGCATGGTTGATAGAAACATTTTACGTATTGGATTATCCGAACTATTATTCGGAGATCGCGCACAAGTTCCACCAAAGGTGGCAATAGATGAAGCCATAGAAATGGCAAAGTCTTTCGGCGGAGAAACTTCAGGTAGGTTTATAAATGGAGTGCTCGGCGCTATTTATAAAGAAATGGGAGAGCCAGAAAAAGCTCAAGTTACAAAAACCAAACAAGACCATTTTGAAAATGGAAAACGTGAACTACTTGCAGGCTCTGTAGTGTGCAGTCGTCACGAAAACAAATTATATGTCGGGCTTGTGCACGATGTTTTCGGGTATTGGACCTTACCGAAGGGGCACATTAAAGAAGGCGAAGAAGAAACAGTAGGTGTTGTACGTGAATTGAAAAAAGAAATCGGCATAATTACACATGTAATAGAAAAAATAGGTGAAAATGAATACATCGCCAACAAACCAGAACAAGGTAAAGTCGTAAAGCATGTGAGTTACTATCTTACTTTCTCAGACCACACGCCACTTGTTCTTGAGAAGAAAGGTGGACTTGATGACGCTCAGTGGTTTAACGAAAAAGATGTAGCAGGTCTTCGCATTTATGATGACATTAAACCACTACTTGAAAAAGCTCTTGAAAAAGCAAGAACAAGTGATAAGTGGCCAATAACACCAGGACAATAAGAACATTTTAAATTTCTAATTTTTTATGACTCTAGAAGAATTTAAACAATACAACAAAGTACAGTTCAAAAATGACGCTCTTTTACAGCAAGCGTTTATTCACCGTAGTTTTATAAATGAAAACACAAGAAGTGGTTTTGAACATAACGAGAGACTTGAGTTTCTTGGTGACTCTGTTCTTGAGTTAGTTGTAACAGAATATTTATACGAGACATATCCGCACCAGAACGAGGGGGATTTGACCGCGTATCGCTCAGCATTGGTAAATGCGATAACCCTTGGAAGCGTTGCTGACAGTTTGAGATTTAACGACATGATAAAACTTTCTAAAGGTGAAGCAAAAGATGTGTCACGTGCTCGCTCATCTATACTTGCTGATGCGTATGAGGCATTTATTGGGGCTTTATACTTAGATCAAGGGTATGACGTTGCTAAGGAGTTTATCGCACGTACTGTTTTAGTAAGAACAAAAGATATTATAAAAAAAGGATTATACAAAGACGCCAAGAGTTTTGTACAAGAAAAATCCCAAGAATTATATGGTATAACACCGGCGTATAACGTTTTGAGTGAAGAGGGTCCTGACCACGATAAGATATTTAAAGTTGGTATTTATTTCGGTGATGAAGTAGTTGCAGAAGGGGAAGGTAAAAGTAAACAAGAAGCCGAAACCGTGGCTGCAAAAAATGCTCTCGAAAAGAAAGGTTGGGCGTAGTTTTCTATGCGACTAGATCAAGAATTAGTACGGCGCGGATTATGTGAAAGCAGAACAGAAGCACAAGAGCTTATAGATGTTGGTACGGTTTTTTTAAATAACATAGTTTGCACAAAAAAGACTAGACAAGTTACGGAGAAAGAAGATATCGTTGTAACCTCAAAAAGAAAGTTTGTATCACGTGGAGGAGAAAAACTAGAAGGTGTCTTGCTGGACGTATTCGGTAGTGAAGACAAAGTGCGCAGTTTTTGCAGCGCAAAAACTGCGCTCGACGTCGGGTCTTCTACTGGAGGATTTACGGATTGCCTACTTTCATATGGTGTAATCAGTGTGGATGCGGTTGATGTTGGAACATCTCAACTGCACGCAAGGGTAAGAGATGACCCCCGTGTATCTGTGTTTGAAAACACAGATGTTCGTGCATTTAAAAGTGATAAAAAATACGATATCATTGTCGCTGATTTATCTTTTATACAGCTCTCACATGTTATTGACGACATAATAAAATTTGGAGCAAAAGGTACACAGTATTTTTTATTGATAAAACCACAGTTTGAAGTGGGAAAAGGAAACACTAAGAAGGGAATAGTAAAAGACTCTTCACTTGTTGATGATGTTTTGGATGCATATATAAACCTTGCTAAGGAAAAAGGGGTGCTCGGCGTTAAGATTTTTAAATGCGTTATAACTGGAGGCGAGGGGAATCAGGAATTTTTCCTTTACGGGGGAAATTAAATCTAAATACTTAAAAGTTTAAGAATGAGCGAAATAAAAAAGCAGCCAAGATGGCTGCTTTTTTATTTCGCTCATTCTTATTAGAAAGCGCGACGTGGGCGGTCTTCACGAGGAGCTAGTGGGCGCGCTACATTTACTGTAAGACGACGTCCTTGGAACTCTTGATCGTGAAACATTTCGATAGCCTTTTGAGCTTCTTCGTCAGATGACATTTCAACAAAGCCGAAGCCCTTTGAACGGTTAGTCATCTTATCGATGATGATCTGTGCTGAAACTACTGTTCCTGCTGCACCGAAATGTGCCTTAAGATCCTCGTTAGTAGAAGTGTAAGGTATACCACCTATGTAAAGTTTTGAATTCATTTATTTTAGAAACTAATTGTTAACAATAAGCCCTAGCGCACAGTAATACAAGTGTAGAAACAGTGTAAGACGTGGAGTTGCTTAATGTACACATAGTATAACACAAGACAGCAAGTTTGTATACATGTTGCACACAATCGGGTAATTATGTAACATAATGAATGAAGTGTCCAAAAACCCAGAAAAGGAGAAGGTTTTATGTCTAACATTGTCCGTGTTCCTTTTTCAAAAAATATGGTGGATTGTGCACAGAGAATAGAGTTATTCCTTGAACACACCAAACAAAATTCTTCAGAGTTTTACATCGCCAGTGTTTCCGTATGTCTATTCCTAGATTTTCTTTTGCTTGGAGAGGATGACAAGACTATCATAGCTATGACGTCTGATGGGCATCATGATATTCCATTTGAAACTATTTATGAATACGTTGGCGAGAAACCTATTGACCATTGGGAGTTGGTTGAATTTCCAGAAGATTTCTTGACGGTGTGTAAAGAAATAGCTCATCGCTGCTGTCTTGATTCAGTAGAAGATGGGGTACTCATTAGTATTGGGTATCTTTCTGAACTGGTTAGATTTGTGGAGATGGGCATGCAACTTTTTGTTGCAGAATACATCGATAATGAAAGTTGCAAAATTGAGCATCTTCAAGAAAAAATTTTTGATGCCTATCGTCCATTTCTTATAAATTAGATTTTATTTCAATAATCTAATACATAAACCTTTTAAATTAAACCGCACCCAAATGTGCGGTTTAATTATTATAGTTTTCCTAAATCGAGTGTTTGTGTAATTCCAATCTCTTTCACGAATTCATTAACGTGAGAAACGATAATCATTGGACCTTCGTATGCCTTTAAGGCCTCAGCAATAATAGGTAAGTGACGGAAGTTAATGTGGTTTGTCGGTTCATCAAGAATAAGAAGCCCTGGTTGGAGTAGGCGAAGATACGCAAACATAAGAAGACCTTTTTGTCCTTCAGAAAGAAGTCCAATTTTTGAGCCGAGTTGCTCAGCCCCCAAAAGCATACTCGCGGCAGTTCTTCGTAAAAGTTGATCATCAAGTCTTTTTAAAACTTTAGCAAGTTCTTGGTATGCTGTCTTATCAAAATCAAGAGTAGAAAAGTCTTGGCGGTAATATCCAACAGTTATGCCGTCTTGTATGGCCACACCTTTCTCATTTCGTTTTGCGATTTTTTCCAATAGGGTAGTTTTACCGATTCCGTTAGGTCCCGTGATATGTAGTTTGTCTCCTTTACGAAGCTCAACACTAACTTTTCGCGTTACAGGTTTTCCGTCATGAAGCACCTCAACTGAGTCAAAAGTTACAATAACACTTCCAATATCCTCTTGGCAGTTAATTGTAAACGGCTTTATTGTTCTATCTTCTTTTCTTACATCAACTTTGCTTTCCTCAAGTTCTTCAACTTCATCTTTTAATTTTGCTGCAAGTTTACGCATCTTTCCTCCTTTAAGAGCAAAGAAGTTTACTTTATCTTTATTGTTCTGAATTTCTTTTTCAAGCTGGGCGTTTGCGCGTTCAGCACGCTCCACAACACGTTTTATTTCTTCTACCACTTTGAAATAGTTACCAACGTATTGTTCCACTTGATATGTTTGTGTATTTATATAAAGAACTCCATGAGTAAAAGAGTTTAGGAAATCTGCATCGTGAGAAATAACAATCACAGTTCCATTGTATGACTTCATAAAATCTGTTAGAAGTTGAACGCCTGCCTTGTCTAAGTTGTTTGTTGGTTCATCAAGAAGAAGAATATCTGGTTTTTGTATAAGAGCTTGTGCAATCAATAGGCGACCCTTTTGCCCACCAGAAAGATCTTTGATTGTTTTATCAAGAGAGACATTTAGTTCTACGGTTTCAAATACTTCTTTTGCACGCTTATCTATATCGTAAACCTTGTCTTTAAAGGCAAGTTCTAAGAATTCACGCACAGTCATGCTCCACTGTGTATGTGGTATAAACTGTTTAGCAATTGCGATATGTAAACCTTGTCCAATAATAATACGACCTTCTTCAGGTTTTAATTCACCCATAATCAAAGAGAAGAGGGTAGACTTTCCGGCACCATTTGGTCCCATGAGAGTGAGTTTGGTTCCTTTGCGCACGACAAAATTAGTCTCAAATAAGACTGGTTTGTTTTCGCCATAGTTAAAAGTGACATCTTCGAAACGAAGAACAGCTTCACCTCCAACAGGAATTTGTTTTTCGACAGCCATTTTAAATAGTTTAGTAGAAGGTATAGTGTAGAAAGTAGTTACAACACTCAATACCAATAATAAATGGCCGAACGGCCAATATCATTACATTATAACACGTTTTAATGTTAACGTCACCTGTATGATATACTTTATTAATATGAAATCTACAGAACCCCTTAAAGACATTGTTGTTATGTATCATGGGTTCTGCACAGATGGTTACGGAGCAGCTTATTCTGCATGGAAAAAGTTTGGTGACACAGCAAGTTATATTGGAAAAGAAAGAACTGATGAAAAACTAGACAGTAAAGAGTTCGAGGGAAAAGAGGTTTATGTTCTGGACTACTCTTTTTCTAAAGAAGAAATGCTTGCTTGTGAGTCTGTGGCTCGGTCTTTTGTGGTGATTGATCACCACGTAAGTGCGAAGTCAGATGTTGAGAGTTTGAAGAATTATGTATTTGATTTGAATCACTCCGGGGCATATCTTTCTTGGGAATATTTTCATCCGACCGAAAAAATGCCTCGCTGCATAGAATATATTTCGGACGCGGATATTTGGACACACTCACTACCAGACTGGCAAGAAATTGAAAGCTATATTTATAGAAACGAAGAAGATCATTTTACTTTTAATTATTTTGATAAACTTGTTTCCGAACTAGAATCGGAAGAAGGCTATGCTAAAGCAAAAGAGATAGGCTCAATACTTCTTAGCTCACACAAACAGAGTGTTAATATGTACGCTGAAATGGCGGAGTTAATTGAATTCGAAGGACATACTATATATGCAATAAACGCACCACGCGAAGTTCGTAGTGAGCTTGGTCATGTACTCGCACTAAAAACAGATTCTTTTTCTTTAATATTTAACTACGAAAAAGGAAAATGGAAATGTAGTCTAAGAAGTGTAAAAGATTTTGACGTAAGTGCTATTGCGCAAAAATATGGAGGAGGGGGCCACAAGAATGCTTCAGGGTTTGTTGTTAATACAGATTTTCCTTTATCATTTATAAAATAAATAAATAAAAAGCGCGACCGAAGGTCGCGCTTTTTATTTATTATTTCCTTAAAACAATTTCTTCCTTTGAAAATCTGCTCTTAGTAGCTAAAGCTGTTGCGTCAGATTCAGAGCGATAGCCTAGAGCCATCATTGCTACACTTGAATACCCTAAATCATTTAACCCCAGTAGCTCATCAAATTTTACTGAATCAAACCCTTCCATCGGACATGCGTCAACTTCAAGCAAAGCTGCAGCTTCCAGCATAATACCGAGTGGTATATAAACCTGTCGTGAGTTCCATTTTTTAATATCTTCGGAAGATTTACCACTAACAGAACCAAGTATAGCGGCTTTGAATGTTGCAAGATCGTCAATTGAGATACCTCTTACGTCAGCAGTTGATTTCATATATGAATCAACATAATCCTCATCAAGAGTGTTTTTATAAGCAATTATAATTATGTGTGAAGCGTCAGTTATTTGTGGTTGGTTATATCCAACCGTTCTGAGTTGAGCGCGTAGTTCTGGGTTTTCGACTAAAACAAACTTCCATGGCTGAAGTCCAAAAGAAGAAGGTGAAAGACATCCGGCCTCAAGTATCTGGTTTAGAGTTTCTTCTGGTAATTTTTTTGTTGGGTCAAATTGTTTTGTGGCGTACCTCCACATAAGCGCATCGTGAATTGTTTTCATATATTTTTATTGTATTAACAGTTTACAGCATTTTTTGCACAAACAAAAAATAAGAATGTATTTTTGGTGATATACTTTTATATATGTATCAAACTATAGTACTAGGTCTTGGTTTTCTTCTTATAATAGGTGGGGGATATCTTATAAAATCAATAGATAAAGAAGGCTTGATTAAACAGTCGTTTTTAAAAGATTCAAAAGTAACTAATATTTTGGCAACAATAGAAACTGTGCCTGGAACGTATATGTGTAATGAATCACTTAGATGTGATAATTCTCGTACAATGACTTTATCTCCTTCTGGCGAGGTTCAAATTCTGACATCATATAATAACGGCGCGGAATTATTAAACGAAAATGGCTCATGGAAAATTGAACAAGGTGGATTGATTTCAGTTTTTCTTACCGATTCCACAACTGAACATTATGAAATACCTCATTTATTTTTAATACAATCAGTTAGCACCTCTACTTTGTCTAAGATTTCATTTGATTCTGGTTTATACCCAGATATGCACAAACCTATTTTTATAAAACAAGGGGAATAGGTAGTGTTAAGTGTTAAATTTCATTAAATAATTTCCAATAGTTATCCACTGGTGTAGTGATTCACACGCGGTACACTTAATTTGTAACAGATTCTCTCGTCGGAGAATACTGTAGATTTAATAAAACATATATGCTTTCACAAGTCACACGTATCTTGGTGGTCGTGGGTGGTGTTAACTGGGGTCTTATTGGTCTAGGTATGCTTATGGGTTCTGATTGGAACGTAGTTAAGATGATTCTTGGCTCAGTTCCTATGCTTGAAGCAATAGTCTACATTCTTGTAGGTCTATCTGCCGTTAAAATGGTTTGGCCTCGTTAATCTAGGTTATAAAAATAAAACAAACATTTGATTAAATGTTTGTTTTATTTTTTGTCCAAACATGCCAGTTAATAAAAATAGTGTTAAAATATAGAAATGCAAAAATATAAAAAATATCTGTGGTATATACCAGCTCTATATGTGTCGTACATGTTTGGAAATAAGATTCTCGAAGGTTTAGCCCATAGTGAGGAATTTATTGCTATTATTGGTGTTATTTCTCCACTTAAACCATTTGCCTACGTTTTGTCTCCTTTTGTTGGAATATTAGATTTTTCTATAGCTGTTTTATTTTTGGTAAAATCTTTCATTACTAATAATATAAAAATACAAAAGTATATTTTTATTTGGGTTATATTATGGCCATTTGTCCCAGCGAGTTTGAGATATTTTGGTGGAGTAGGTGAATTTCAGATAGCTGAAGTCCTCTCAATATCCGTAGCAGGTATCATTTCCTACGTTCTATGGAAAAAGTTTACCATAGAAAATAATACTAATATTATTCAATAATATTTAAAAAATAAAAAACTTCCCTAAGAGGGAAGTTTTTTATTTTTCTTTATTTCAGTAAAGAAACTATAAATATGACTGCGTAAAATATTAAACCGTACGTACAAGATGGTAAAACCAAGGCGTATTTTCTTCCAGTTACAAGCCATAACCTAATGTCTTCTTCGATATATGATCCAGCAAAAATTATTCCTAACGCAGACACTCCCATAAGGATTTGTTTTGTTGTTATAATTTCTAGTCCTAGCCAAATAGACATAGAAGAAATCATAAGCATAACTATGAACATTGATAGCCCAAAATAACAAGCTGGGTAACCAAGAAAATATGGACATTCTTCATTAAATGCGCAAACCTTTGTTATTAAACGATGAAGAGCCATGTAAAGAGCAAACAGGGTACCAATAAACGATAAAATAAAAACGATATAAATGTAATTTTCTACTAGCATAAACACAGTGTATCAGAATTATGTGCCTTATAGATAGGGGGTAAAATATAAATACGCGGGTAGGGGTCAGTTACAAACCCACACCAAACTTATAAGGAATAAAGGTTGTATTTACCTATTGTATTTCCATATCATTAAATAAAAATACTAAAACCAACTAGCGACACCTCCATGATGTGAACATGTGCCTCTTCTACTTTGACTGAAACTATATGTCCCATCTCTACACTTTGCTGTTGCACCTACTGGAATTGAGTTATTTTCAGAATAAGCTGGAGAATGGACCGTGTTACCTGCTGTGTTAGTGTAATAATTATCATTTGATAAATTATTAGATTGAACAGGTTTGGGTGCTGGATTTACAGCGTTAGAAGTATTTAGCTTAACAGGAGATTGAACTGTTTGCACTTGCTGAACAGTATTTAAGTTAGCGGTTGGTTTGTATACATTTTGAGTATTGTCACCACTAGAACTTAAGACAGAGATAAACAAAACTCCAATAGGAATAATAAACCTCTTCTTTTGGTACCACTTTCTTTTTAAGTCATTATTCATGCTTACACCCTACTCCCTAAATTAAAAAAGTAAAGTAAAAGTGTTAGGTTCGAATTTCAAAAAATAGCATACAAAAACACCCAGATAAATCTTGGTGTTTTCGCTGGATCCACGAGTAGGTATTGGTCACAAAATCAGCTCCTTAGTCGCAGATGATTTCGCGACCCCGTATTCGATCCCTAACGAAAACTAAAGCAGTTTGGTTTTCTCTCGCGGATCACTAAAATCAAAAGTCCACCGGAAGGTGGACTTAAGATTTTATGTGCTCCGCGAGTAGGGATCGAACCTACGACCAACGCGTTAACAGCGCGCTGCTCTACCGCTGAGCTATCGCGGAATATTTGCTTATTCTAAGAATTTGCTTTGTGGGGCCCATACATTTACATAATTTAATATATAAATGTATACATAATCATACAAGAAAATGACATAATTCGCAAGAGTGACAATGTGACTATATTTTCTTTGAAATGTGAGTATTTATTCTAAATAAACAACCCACCTTCATTTGAAGGTGGGTTGTTTATTTAATTTAATTAATTAAGCAGAGTGTTGGTGTTCACTGTGGTGTCCAACAAGTCTCTTGTACAAGATTGCGCTCGCAACAACAGAAACTGGTACTGTAACCAGAAGACCAAGGTAAAATGGAATTATTCCAATAAGGTTTATTGCAATAAGTACAACCATGAATCCAAGCAATTTCCAGAAGTTGTTAGCCGTTATTTTCATGCTTTCCTTTAGTGAATCAATAGCACTCATGTTTTCGTGCTCGACAACAAAGAATTTATAAAAACTAAGTCTAACAGCGAGATAAATGCCAGGTAAGACAAATGCTATAAAACCAAGAGATACAATCAAACCATACAAAACAGAGGCGATTATGTAATTTAGTGTTATTTTATAGCTTTTAAAACTTTTCGTAAGGTCGTCAAAGGTGGGTTTTGCACCATGAGCTATAACCAGTGAAACAGCTATGACCGCTATACCAACAATAAAGCTGGTAACTAGTCCAATTAATGGTGTACGGTGGGTTATGGCCATAAGAAAAAGAGCCCCGAGAAAAATACGGAACAAAAACCAATAGTTTTCTTTGGTTTTTGACCATGCAGAACTTAGTATTTCTTGAATTGTGAAGTTATGTTTTATCATATGTTTATAGTATACCAAATGAAGGAAGGAAGGGTTCTTTTTATATAATTCCCTGTGTATAAGAAAGCTATCTGGGGTGATATACTATTAATATATAATATAAGTCAATAATAAAATAATATGCACATCATAATCACTGGTCTACATATGGAGATAACCGATGCAATCCGTTCATATGCTTTTGATAAGATGAAAAGTCTTGAAAAGTATGTTTCAAAAGACGACACGAGTGCTAAGCTTGCTATAGAATTAATGAAAACAACAAATCATCACCAACACGGAGATGTTTTTCAAGCGGAAGCTCAGTTTCATATTAGTGGCAAAGAAATTACAATGCGAACAACAGAAGATGATTTGTATAAAGCTATAGATATTTTGAAGGACATGCTTACTCGTGAACTTACTACTCATAAAAATAAAGAACGTTCAATGTTTAGACGTGGAGCCCACAAAGTGAAAGGATTATTTAAAAGACTAATTTAGTATTATGGATCAAGACATTAAATTAACATATACAGTTATAGCAGTACTTATAGTTCTTTTGGGAGGGTTTGCATATTTCCTTCAAGGGAATATGAGCCTTCCTCAAGTTCAGGTAGATAAACAAGCCACAAGCACAGAAGGATTAAAGAAAAAATCATTACCCATAATAAAAACAACTGAAGACAAACAATCTAATTCAACGACAACCGCTATGCAATTACCAGAAAAAATTACCAGTGCAATAATTACTACAAATAAAGGTGTTATAGAAATAACATTTTCAACAAAAGCACCAGAGACAGTAAAGAATTTTGCTAAATTGGCACTTGAGAATTTTTATAACGGCACACGTTTTCATAGAGTTATTCGTGACTTTATGATCCAAGGAGGTGACCCACTTTCAAAAGATTTGGCACAAAAAGATAGATGGGGAACAGGTGGTCCTGGCTATACGTTTGGAGATGAAATATCACAAGACGATGTATTTTCACAGGGTACACTCGCTATGGCAAACTCCGGACCAAATACAAATGGTAGTCAATTCTTTATTGTGACAGCAGTTGCGGGCACTCCATGGCTTACAGGCAAACATACAGTGTTTGGGCATGTGACAAGTGGTTTAGATGTAGTGCTTCGCATAGGTGATATGCAGACGGATGGAACCGATAAACCTATACAGGATGTCATTGTTGAGAAAATAGAAATTAAATAAAAAACTCTGGCGAACCTCGTCGCTTAGTGTGAATGGAAATAAAGAAACAACCAGCGTCGTAAGCGCTGGTTGTTTCTATTAATTATTGTTCGCTAGTTTTTTTCGTATCCTCTTAAAAAACTTTCCCAATTCATTTCTTTTTTACCTTCAGGTATAACCGAAGTGATAACATCTTTTGCAGTTGCTGTACTTTCAAAATCTGTAACAAGGTCTACTCCAGTAACCTTAACTCTAATTTGTTTATCGTCATGTTTGGTGAAAAAATAAAGACCGGGCCAAGGTGTTAGGGCTCGAAATTTTCTACGTATATCATCTGCTTTATCTGTAGTTTTTATTTCCCCCATAGACTTTTCTATTTTCTTACACACAGTCGCCTTAGAATGTTCTTGCTCTTTCGGAATTAAATTTCCTTCAACGTACGATGGTAAAATTTGAACAAGCATATCACCACCTAATTGCCCACAAGAAACTTCAAGAGTACCAGACGTTGCTTCGGCTGGAATAATGAAGGCGCTTTGTACAAGAATAGGACCGTGGTCCATTTCCTTATCTAGCCTCATGATACTTACACCTGTTGTTATATTGCCATCAAGTAATACCGACTCTATTGGTGAAGGACCTCGATAAAGAGGAAGGAGTGACGGGTGAACATTTAATATTCCATGCTTAGGGAGGTTCAAAATTTCTTCAGGAATTATTTTTCCATATGATGCGACTATGAATAAATCAAACTTTTCTGCGTGAAGAGGGGAATTTGATGAAATATCGCGTAGTGATGCAGGTTGGAATGTTGGAATACCTTTCATATCTGCCCATGTTTTTATGTGAGGTGCTGTCATTAGCATATGACGACCTTGTGGACTATCTGGTTTGGTTACAATTAATGAAGGGGTGTACCCATTTCTAACAAGTGTAGCGAGCACGCTTTCTGCAAGCGCACCTGTTCCAAAAAAAGCGTAAGAAATTTCTTTTTGCATGATTTATTTTTTACTTCTCTTTACAGATTCTTTAATTTCTTCCTCTGTGTATTCTTCTAAATCAAAACCATGGTCAATAAATAAAATACCATCTAAGTGGTCTGTTTCGTGTTGGAAGATGTGAGCAATTAGACCTGAGGCTCCATAACTAAATTTATTTCCATTTATATCACAAGCTTCAACTGTGGCACTCGTTGAACGTGTAGTTGTTCCATATACCCACCTAACAGATAAACAACCTTCTTGCATATCGGCAGTTTTCTTGGATGCTTTTATTATTTTTGGGTTAATAAAAACTAAAGGTTTCCATTTTGCATCTTCTGGGTAAGCGCTTTCTGCAACTACGAAAATGCGAAGAGGTAAACCAATTTGTGGTGCAGCAAGAGCAACACCATCTGACTCACGAGATAAGGATTCTTGCATCGCATTAACCACATCTTTTAGATGTTGGGTACCAAACTCTTCTTTTTTTATTGCGCGAGCAACAGAACGAAGAGGGTTATCCTTTTTGTCATCAATTTGAATGATGGTGTCTTTGACTTTCATCACACTACTTTATCATATTTTTGTAAAGAGATGAAGTTAAAATATAGAAACAAATAAATGAATTCGTATCTGAGGCGAAAAGAAAAATGAGAGTAAAATGTACGAAGTAGTACATTTACGAGCATGTGTGGTCCTGCAACGAAGGATGTGAGTTTAGATGTTTTGTTTATATTTTATATGAAGAAATGGAGCGGGTTAACTAAAGGATGTCCATCATATACAATTCTTTTTATTCTATCTCTAACCGGTTGATTGTTCGCCCACTCAGTTTCTTTTATATGAATAAATAAAAGAGTTACACCACGACCTTGTTCAAACCATTCGACGGTATATGGTTCTAGTTCTTGCTCCATGCGATTACGAAGGTCATCCGGAAGGTTATCAAAAGAGGCTTTTATTACCGTGTAATACGGGGGTAATAAAAATTGTTCTCGTTCTTTTAGTAGAGTGTCATAGACTTCTCTGAAACTAGGCGAAGTGAGCTGTTTAATGACGGGCATATTTTTTAGGCGCGTTTGTAATATAAGTTTACCGTCCGTTAGGTTTTCACCGTTTACATTTTTTATTTTTTCTGACATTTCAGTTATAAGATTTAAAACTTTTTCGTCAGTACGATATTCAGGAAGTGAAAAAAGGGAATCAAGTGAAAGAACAATAATTCCATCACACGATTGCATTATGTTGTGAGCCATTTCTGTCCCAATGAGAACACCGTATGGAGACTCTAACCATTCCTTATAAACTTTTTTTACTTTTGCACGAGTTGGTGTGTGTTCACCATCAATTACAAAAAGTGGGATTCCAAGACGCTTCAATTCTTCTTCAACACCAGTTGTTGCGATACCCAGTGTAGCCATTCTCCACCCTCCACAATTTCTGCAAGATAAAGTCGTATCTTCATTTAGTTGTACTATGTTTTCACAACCGTGGCAGACATATGTCCGCATACCTGCGATTTTGTGAAGCACGTATGGACGGTTACAGGTTGGGCAGGTAAAAAGCGTCCCACAATCGGAACAAATTGTCGTCGGATACATTCCTTTTCTGTGCGCATATAAAAAGTAATGCCCGCGCTGTGCAAGTTTTGAATTATGTAAAATAGAAAGAGTTGTGCGTGAGAGGTATGGACTTGCGCTTTTGTTTTCGTCTGTCATTGGAACAACAGAGATAGGGGAATCGTTACGAAATTGAAGAGGCATGACTTCGTGAGCATCTCGTTGTTTGAAAAGCATATACGCCTTTAGTGACAACATGTGAGAACCCAAAAGACACGGGATGTTGCTGCCATGAGCGAGTTGTTCAATTACAAAACGCATATCATAACCGTTATCGCCATGAGTGTAATAATAATGACTGTGTTCCCGTTCAATAATCACAAGACCTAAATCTTTTCTTATCCACGGAATTATAGAAGGAGTAGATAGAATAATAATAGGGTGGGGGTTTTCAATTATTTGTTTTTGAGATTCTTTGTATTGTTTTTCGGTAAGCCCACTGTGGAGAGTAATTACATATTCATCTATTCCGCGGGCGAGCTCGGTTCGAGCATATTCAAGATCGGTTATTGTTGGGAAAAACATAACAAGTGAACGTTTCTTTGAAAACGATTCACGTATAGTCGTTTTATAACGTGTAATTCTGTTCTCGTAACTTTGTTCTAATAGAAGTATTTCAAAACCTTTTCCGTCAATTGGAACAGTGCAAGGTATTAGCATTTCAAAAGATTTTTCTGAAAGTAAGTCATAAATAATTGTACCTAGTGGTTGCATTAGATATGAAGATGCATACGAAAGCGCATTCCATAGTTTTGGATGAAGAAAGTCTTTTGTGATGACTTTAGTTATTTTTTTTAAACCAAACGATGAGTGTCGAAGTGATTGTCGTTCTTCTTTAGCATCTTCAGCGCCCAGCACAAGAGCCTTGCACACACGACGTCTAATATTTATTTCTATTAAGTCACCAGAGGAGACATCATCTTTTGAGAAATAAGAAAGTTCCTCATAGGGGATTCCGCTTGCAAGTGGGGCAACATTTAGCACGCGCATATGTCTATAGTATAGCAGAAATATGTTCAGTCTAATTTCTATTTTAAAATTTAAAAAGTTTTTAAAAATCCTATAAAATACGGTATTTTTCTGGTTATTTTTAACTTTTTTATTACTTATCGCTTGCTATTTTTTGTGCTAGAATGAAGCAACTATGGGATTTTTCGCAAAAAAACTCGGTATCGATTTAGGTACTGCAAACACGCTTGTTTACCTTCCTGGTAAAGGGGTTGTACTTGTTGAGCCGTCAGTTGTAGCTGTTTCTGAAGTTGATAATAAAATAATGGCAGTTGGAAATGAGGCTAAGGATATGATTGGTAAAACACCAGATTCTATTATTGCGTATCGCCCAATGCGTGACGGAGTCATTGCTGACTATCGTGTGACAGAAGCTATGCTTCGTTATTATATTAATAAAGCACTTGGCGGGTTTAATTTTTTCAAACCAGACGTTATGATATCAGTCCCAGCAGGAGTGACATCAACTGAACGTCGTGCCGTTATAGAAGCAGCATTAAAAGCTGGTGCAAAAAATGCGTACGTGGTGAAAGAACCAATTCTCGCTGCCATCGGCGCAGGTATCCCTATTCATGAAGCTCAAGGAAGAATGATTGTAGATATTGGAGGAGGAACAACAGACGTAGCTGTGATTTCTTTGGGTGGTATTGTCTGTAGTACTTCTGTTAAGTGTGCCGGAAATAAAATAGATCAAGCTATTATTGATTACATTAAAAAAACATACAATTTAGCCATTGGTGACCAAACAGCAGAAGAAATAAAAATAAAAATCGGCTCAGCTCTTCCCGTTGAAGAAGAAATTTCAATGAAAGTAAAAGGTCGTGATTTCATTGCTGGATTGCCACGTACCGTTGAGATTCGCACAAATGAAATTGTAAAAGCGATAGATAAAGAATTACGTTTAATGGTAAAAGCTATTAAAGATGTTCTTCAAGAAACTCCACCGGAACTTGCTTCAGATATTATTGATAACGGAATTATCATGAGTGGTGGTTCATCAATGCTTAGGCATTTCCCAGATTTGGTTGAACGTCGTACTGGAGTAAAAGCAGTTCTTGCCGAGGATGCATTTTATTGTGTTGCAAAGGGGACAGGTATTGCGCTGGAACATTTAGACACCTACAAACGAAGTATATTTGCGAAGAAATAAAGAAGTCATAAAAAATCCCGAACTTTTAAAGTTCGGGATCTGTATTTGACTGCAGCGATAGTCCGGCACGAGACTTTCAAGTTTTTAGCTTGAACAAGACTGTTCATCTTGGCTATAGGCCTATGTTAATTTGCAGATCGTTGCAGTGTCTTTATTATACAACTTAATATTTATTATGTCAAGTAGTAGTAAAATTGTTATAATTGATAAATGAAAATTTCTGATTTACCAAACCATCATGCAGTACTTTTGGTACACGATGAGCGCGACTCCGTAGGCGTCGCGCTATACAACGAATTATCTTCACTTTCTCCAGCTCACAGGTTTTTTAATCAGACAGTTTTGGATATTGAAACTGCGCGCGCGATTATATCTTGGGCACAAACTCCATACAATGATGAAAAAATTGCAATAATATCTTTTCACACCGCCACACTACCTGCTCAAAATGCAATGCTTAAAATATTAGAGGAACCACGCGATGGTGTTCGTTTTATTTTGGTTACAAGCAATAAGATAAATTTAATTGATACAGTTTTATCACGATTAAATTATGTTCAAGATAAAAAGGTTGAAAGTAAATTATCTTCACTTGCAGAGGAATTTTTACAAACACCTAATAGCATGCGAATGAAATTACCATTCACAATAGAATTGCTTTCACGAATAGACGAGGAGGGTAGAAAAGACAGAGAGAGTGTTCGTGCTTTTATTTTGTCACTGGTAGAAGTACTATCTTCTAATCACGTTGAGCCACGTTATGTAACAGAAACATTACAAGTAGCCTCTTACGCATCAGACCCTTCAGCTTCAGGTAAAGCACTTATTGAATATTTATCTCTACTACTTCCTGTTGTAAAATAGTGATATAATCTTACCACCTAACCAGTTTCCAAAAACTGAAAATTAAAAATTATAAATAAATATGTCATACGATTTTTCCAAAACCAAAACAGATAAAGAAACAATAATTGAATGGTTGAAATCAGAATTCCGTTCTATTCAAACAGGTCGTGCTACTCCACAAGTGTTGGACCTTGTTCATATTGATATGTATGGCGTACGTACACCCATTGCCCACGCGGGTAATATAAATATTGAAGATCCTCGTACACTTCGCGTATCTCCTTGGGACAAAACTATTTTAGGTGCGATGGAAAAGGCAATTAATGATGCCGATCTCGGGCTTTCTGTATCTTCAGACGCTGAAGGGTTACGTGTTCATTTTCCAGCTCTTACAACAGAGACACGTCAAAAATTGGTAAAGCTTCTTAAGGAAAGATTTGAAGAAGCCCGTATACGTGTGCGTTCTCTACGTGAAGAAATAAACAAGGATATAGATGCTCGCGCAAAAGCTGGTGAATACGGTGAAGACGAACAGCATCGTTATCGTGAAGAAATGCAAAAAATTGTAGACCAAACAAATGAGGAATTAGAAGCATTGTTCCAAAAGAAAGAGTCCGAAGTAATGGGGGAATAATCTAAAATTAGATTTCATCTGCTTTGTTGTAGGATATTTTTCATTGAATATTTATAAATTATTTTTCTGATATACTAATCACCATGTCTATATCAGTAATCCTACTTTTCCTTTTTGTTCTTTTTGTCCTAGTCATAGTTCATGAATTTGGACATTTTATTGTAGCAAAGTGGGTAAATATGAGAGTGGACGAATTTGCTTTTGGTTTTCCGCCAAGATTATTTGCAAAGAAAAAAGGCGAGACTCTATATACAGTAAATGCGCTACCTCTAGGGGGTTATGTTTCTATATGGGGAGAAAATGGTGAACCGAATGATTTAGCAAAAAATAATCCTCGAGCATTCGGTAATCGTCCATGGTGGGCACAGTTGCTTGTACTAGTTGCAGGTGTTGTTATGAATATGGTTTTGGCGTGGATTATTTTTGTTGTTATTTCTTACGGTAAAGTAGACATCAGTACTAGCGATAAAACGTATGGTCACCGCGTGAAAGATGTGCAAATAGTAGTTATGGAAGCATCTCCCGAGAGTCCAGCGTATAAGGCAGGCATAACACCTGGTTCGGTTATTTTGAAAGTTACAAGTGGAGGTGTGAACGCAAATCTCACATCCGCAACATCATTGGTCTCATTTATTGGTGCACACAATAATGATGCGTTTTCTGTTACATATAGACGCTCCGATGGAGTGGTTGAACATACAGTCGTTGCTGCAGTATACGGTCTTATTCCAGATAAAAAAGCTATAGGTATATCAGTTGACACTGTTGGTACAGTAGAAACCTCTTTTGTCGAAGCGTTTAAAATTGGAACATTAAGAACATACGACATGACGGTTGCTACACTGGAAGGACTTCAAACATTTGTCGCTTCTGTTTTTAAAGGTTCTAATGTTTTCAAATCTTTATCTGGTCCAATCGGCATTGCAAAAGCCGTCGGTCAAACTAGTGAGTATGGTTACAAGGCTCTACTTACTCTTGTTGCAGTACTTTCGATTAACCTCGCTATATTTAATATTCTCCCACTCCCAGCTCTTGATGGAGGACGAATGGTCGTGGTGATTATAGAAGCAATCACAAAAAGAAAAGTTCCACATAAATATTATTCAACGGTAAACGTGGTTGGATTTTTATTGCTTATGCTTTTGTTAGTATTGGTCACAATTCACGACATAACGGGATAGAGGTAGGAATAGTAAAATTATGTAGGCGAAGTCTTTAGTGTTTTTAGCCCACTACACACTGCGTTCTACCTGCTGTATACTGTCTTTCATGCGACAATCAAAACTCTATATAAAAACACGAAAAGAAGCCCCAGCCGATGAGGTTTCCAAAAATGCGATTTTACTTACTCGAGCTGGTTATATTCATAAAGAAATGGCAGGGGTCTATACAATTTTGCCTCTTGGACTTCGCGTTCTGACCAAAATTGAAAATATTATCCGCCGCCACATGGACACAATTGGTAACGAAGTTTTAATGACAGCTCTTGCTCCAAAAGAAATTTGGGAAAGAACAGGACGCATTGAAACAGTCGATGTTTTAATGAAAACAATGCCAGCAAATAAAGTGTCAGAAGAAAAATCTTCCGCGTCATATATTCTGGGCTCCACTCACGAGGAAATGATTACTCCTATTGCTCAAGAATATATACGTTCTTACAAAGACTTTCCAGCTGCCTTTTATCAGATACAAACAAAATTTAGAAATGAGGCGCGTGCAAAATCAGGTCTTTTACGTGGCCGTGAATTTCGTATGAAGGATTTGTACTCCTTTCATAAAGATGAAGCAGGATTAAAAGAGTATTATGAAGAAGCAAAAAAAGTTTACATGAACGTTTTTAGAGAAATAGGTCTCGGGGCAGATACTTTTGTGACATTAGCTTCTGGTGGAGATTTTACTAAAGATTTTTCTCATGAGTTCCAGACACTGTGTGACGCAGGGGAAGATACTATTTATCTTGATAGAAAAAATAACATCGCTTACAACAAAGAAGTTGTAAACGAAGATAATGCCAAAAAACTTAACGTAGATTTTGATTCACTCGAGCAAGTAAAAGCTTGTGAAGTTGGAAATATTTTCCCACTTAATATTAAGTTTACAAAAGCTTTTGATTATACATATACAAATGAGCAAGGGGAGAAGAAGGAAATATACATGGGTTCTTATGGTATTGGACCAACACGTCTTATGGGTGTGGTTGCTGAAAAAATGTCAGATGAAAAAGGTTTAGTTTGGCCAGAGTCAATTGCGCCATTTTCTGTTCATCTTATTTCTCTTTCAAAAGATAAAGATAGTGAGGCGACAAAAGTCGCTGAAGATTTGTATGTTAAATTAACAAATGCTCACGTAGAAGTTTTGTTTGACGACAGAGATGAATCTGTTGGCGCTAAGTTTGCTGATAGTGATTTGCTCGGTATTCCTATGCGTGTAGTTGTTTCAGATAAGTCATTAGCTGCAGGTGGTGTAGAAATTAAAGAAAGAAAATCAGATACATCAGAAGTTATTACTATAGAGCAGTTACTCACAACATATACAAAAAATTGTTAATAAGAAAATTAATAACAATTATTATTAATTTGTCAATAACTATTTAAAAACATTTTAGGTTATAAAACCCTTTAAATTTTAAGGTATTTTATATTTTTCTATTGGCTAACGGTTAATGGCTAATGTCTATTTTTGTGTTAGAATACCTCCATGTTCGAGAAACTTTACCGACAATTTTCTAATGATATTGGTATCGATTTAGGTACTGCAAACACGCTTGTTTATCTACGAGGGAGAGGAATAGTTATTAATGAACCTTCCGTTGTGGCTTTAAATACAAAAACAAACCGTGTTGTTGCTGTTGGTATGGAAGCAAAAAATATGATGGGTCGCACACCGGCTCATATTCGTATTGTCCGCCCACTTGTCGACGGTGTTATTTCAGATTATGAAGTTACAGAAGAAATGCTTTCTTATCTCATAAATAAAGCAAACGACACAGATAAAAAACTTTTCCGTCCTCGCGTTGTTATTGGTATACCAGTTGGTATAACAAACGTAGAAATGCGTGCCGTGTATGATGCAGCAAAATCAGCTGGAGCTCGCGATGTTTATATTGTAGAAGAACCTATGGCAGCAGCAATCGGCGTACACATGCCTATACACGACCCAGTGGGGAGCATGATTGTTGATGTTGGTGGTGGAACAACGGATATAGCGGTTATAGCACTTTCTGGTGTTGTTCGTGCAAAGAGTTTAAAAGTTGCAGGAGACACGCTAACAACAAATATAATTAGTTATATGCGTGATGAGTTTAAGATGTTGATTGGCGAAAAAACTGCTGAGAATATTAAGATGATTCTCGGTTCAGCTCTACCAGATGATGTTGGTGAAGAACTGAGTGTGAAAGGGCGCGACTTAGTGACAGGTCTTCCTCGTGAGGCAATTATTACTGATGTAGATATTCGCGAAGCAATGTACGGTTCTATCACACAATTAGTAGAAGCTATCCGCGAAGTTCTAGAAACAACACCGCCTGAAGTTCTTTCAGATATTATGCATAAAGGAATGACTTTAGCTGGTGGTGGTGCTCTTATAAGAAACCTCCCACAGTTACTTGAAATGCAATTAAAAGTTCCTGTAACGGTCGCCGATGATCCATTAACAGCTGTTGCTCGTGGAACAGGGGTTATACTAGAAGATATTGATGCATATAAAGATGTATTAGTTCAAAACACTGATGACATATCTTTCCGATAAATCAAGAAAAAAAAAGCGCTATTTTAATTACGGTATTTATACTTGTATTCTTATTGCCTTTGTTTATTTTTGGCCCTCTATCCAGAGAGGGTTATATCCTTTTATAGAACCAACCATTGTTGGTTATGGAGAAAGTAAGTCAACAATCACAAAAATACCATCAGAAATTCGCACTTATTTTTCATCAAGAAGTGAGTTATCTTCACAAGTAAACTCTCTTGAATTAACGATTGAACATTTAGAGAATGAACTCGCAGAAAAAAATGGGATTATTAAAGAAAATAACTTTATACAAACAAATGAAGTGAATACATCTCCTTCAACATTGATTATGTATCCAGTTATGAGAGATATTACAACGATGTACTCATCACTACTACTTTCAAAAGGGTATAAAGATGGAGTTGAAGAAAAATCTCTTGTGTATATTCGTGGGCGCCAACCAGTGTGTTTTATTTCTTTAGTCTACGATAGAACATCTTTGTGTAAACTTTTGTCAGCTTATGGTGTTTCTACCGATGGGGTGGTTGCTTCATCATCAATTATTCTTACTCTTATAGGTGATGGAGGTGGAACATTTATAACAAATGTTGCTCGGGGTACAAATATATCAGTGGGAGATACAGTTTTTCTTGCTAGTGACCCATCTATGGTTTTAGGAAATATCGTTGATATAAATCGTGACAATCAAGCTACGGCGTGGCGTGTATATGTTCGAGGTATGTATAATCCAACTACTTCATCGGTATTTTATATAACGAAATAATTATGTCACGAAGTTTTATTTTTCTTAGTTTACTTTTTGTTTTAACAGTAATTATTGATATCAGTCTAGGTGTTTTTAGGTTCCCATTATTTACTTTAATCCTATGTGCTATAGTAGTTCTATATGAAATTGTTTCGCCGTACATTTACACGCCGCGCTAAGAGAGAAGCATCACACGAAATCGCTCCGGAGGACGTATTTTTGGATTCTCAAAATCTGTCAAAATTAAATATAGATCAAATGGAGGGACACCTTGAGCGCCCTTTGAGTAGAAATATGTTTTATTTAGCTCTTATCGTTACAACTTTTATTATCACAGGTTTTATGTACAGGCTTTTTAATATGCAGATTGTAAATGGAAGTATTTACGCAGAGAAGGCTGATAGAAACCATCTTAAGACGACTCCAATATTTGCACTAAGAGGAACCATTTCTGACAGGAACGGAGAACTTCTTGCTTGGAACACTATTTCTGTAGGTAGTACGACTGTAACAAGTACATCTTCTTTAAATAATGATATTCCTAGACGTGTTTACATTGATACTCACGGTTTTTCTCATATCCTTGGTTATGTTAGTTATCCGAAGAAAGACCAAAGTGGAGTTTTTTGGCAAGATGAATACATAGGAAAAGATGGAGTTGAAAAACAATATCAAGATAAATTACAAGGAGTTCAAGGAGAACGCGTTGTAGCTATTAATGCTCTACACTTTATTGAAGCAGAAAATGTAACCATAGATCCAGTCAATGGTGAAAATTTGAAACTCACCATTGATAAAAATGTACAAGCCAAACTTTATGAACGTATTGAAGCATTGGCGCACAAAGCAGGCTTCACTTCTGGGGCTGGGGTTATTATGGATGTTCACACAGGGGAATTATTGGCGCTTGTAAGTTATCCAGAATATAACAATAATTTGATGACCAACTCCAAAACTAAGGAAGATAACAGAGAAATAACGGCTGAACTTTTAGATAAACGTCACGCATTTCTTAATAGAGCAGTGAGTGGTCTTTTCACTCCAGGGTCTACAGTAAAACCTTTTGTTGCTATCGCCGCACTTATGGAAGGAGTCATAACACCAGAAAAAAATATTTATAGTTCTGGACAACTTGTTATTAAAAATAAATATGGAGGACCTGATACAGTCTTTAAGGACTGGAAGGCTCACGGGTATACTGATATGAGAAAAGCATTAGCTGAGTCATCTGATGAATATTTTTATCAAGTTGGTGGTGGATATATGGACCAGCAAGGGTTGGGCATTGAGCGTATAAATAAATATGCTAAGTTATTCGGTTTTGCGTCTACAACAGGCATAGATTTACCAGCTGAAGAATCAGGCAATATCCCATCTCCAGACTGGAAACAGAAAGTATTCGGTGAAGATTGGTTGGTTGGAGATACATACCACACAGCAATAGGGCAATATGGTTTTCAAATTACGCCTCTTGAGTTAACGAGAGGTGTTGCCTCTATTGCGAATGGTGGTTTCTTGATTACGCCACATATTTTAGGTGGACTAACAAAGGCAAGCACTACTATTAATTTAAAAGAAAAGGATTTAAAAGTTATACGTGAGGGAATGCGAATGGTTGTTACAGATGAGGGTGGTACAGCTAAGCCTCTTGTGATTGATGGATTAAATGTTGCAGCTAAATCAGGTACCGCAGAACTAGGTAGCAGAAAAGAATTGGTTAATTCTTGGATTAGTGGATATTTTCCATATGAAAATCCAAAGTATGCTTTTCTGGTAATTATGGAAAAAGGTGGACAACATAATCCATTGGGGGCAGTTTTTGCAGCACGAGAAACTCTTGAGTGGATGCGCGACAATACTTCTTACACGAAATAATGACTTCGCTGACGCGATATTTTGGCTCGGCTGATGTCTAAACACAGATAGACCAAAAACCTAATTTATGCTATTATAATCGCCATGGAATATTTAACATTAGAAAAGAAAAATGAGCTTGAAATAGAGCTAAATCATCTTAAAAGTGTGCGTCGTAAGGAAATTGCAGATGCTCTTGAGTATGCAAAATCTCTTGGTGATTTATCAGAAAATGCCGAGTATCACCAGGCTCGCGAAGACCAAGCGAATTGTGAAGAGCGAATTGTACACGTGGAACAGATTTTGAAGAATGCCGTTATTATGGATAAGAGTCATTCAGGACGTGTAGAGGTTGGCACAACAGTAACAGTCCTAAAGAAAGGAGAAAAAAAGGAAAAGCAATTCCAATTAGTCGGAAGTCAAGAGTCAGATTCACTAGCGGGTAAAATCTCAAATGAGTCTCCTTTAGGACAAGCTCTTCTTGGAAAATCAAAAGGTGACGAAGTATCATTCACAACACCAAAAGGTGAGATGGTTTATACAATAAAAGAAATAGCATAGAGCTATTAAAATCTTTTTAAGAACTGTGGATTAGAAACACAAAGAGCGACCACAAAGTGGTCGCTCTTTGCTATCCAGTTTAAATTGTCGACTAATCTACACTCATTTGCTATTATTGTATGTATATAGTATTTCTATAAAACTAGCTCTTATAACCTATTAACCATTATGGCCTCAATTGAAGAATTACGTGCGGAACGACTAAAAAAATTACAAGCACTTGAAAAATTAGGAAAGGTCGCATACCCAAGTGTGTCTCGTCGTACCCATGAATTGAGTGATGTTATTCGTAGTTTCGCAAAATTACAAAAAGAAGATACTCAGATTATTGTAAGTGGTCGTGTTATGTCTTCTCGGGGACAAGGTGCTCTTATTTTTATTGATTTGTACGATGGTACTGCAAAATTACAGGCGGTTATAAAACTTCCAGAATCAGGAGAAGAGGCTCACGCTTTTTATACCGATTATGTGGATGTGGGAGACTTCATAGAAGTAACAGGGACATTGTTTATAACAAAGTCTGGGCAAGAGAGTGTGATGGTTACAAACGTTGAAATGCTTTCAAAAGCGCTTCTACCTCTTCCTGATAAATACCACGGACTTCAAGATGAAGAGCTTCGCATGCGCGAAAGATATCTCGACATTTTAACTAATCCAGAATTACGAGAACTTTTTGAAAAGAAAACTAAGTTCTGGGATGTGATACGCGCTTTCTTAAAAGAAAGGAAATTTATTGAGGTTGATACACCGACAATTGAAGTAACAACAGGAGGCGCAGAAGCAAGACCGTTTACCACACATCATCATGATTTTGATTTGAGTGTATTTATGCGCATATCAGTTGGTGAGCTTTGGCAGAAACGTCTCATGGCGGCTGGCTTTCCTCGTACATTTGAAATCGGACGTGTGTATAGAAATGAAGGTTCTTCACCTGAACATGTTCAGGAGTTTACAAATTGTGAATTTTATATGGCATATGCAGACTATGAAGATGGAATGGCTCTTGTTAAAGGTCTATATCTCACGATTGCGAATGAAGTTTTTGGAACAACAACATTTACAACACGTGGACATACTTTTAATCTCGCAGGTGAGTGGAAGAAAATTGATTATACAGATGAAATCTTTAGACAGACGGCTATTGATATTCGTAAGTCGACAGATGATGAAATAAAGGAAAAGTTACAATCACTTAAAGTTAAATATGAAGGTGTTAACCGTGAGCGGTTAATTGATACCCTTTGGAAATATTGTCGCAAGAATATTTCCGGCCCAGCTTTTTTGATTAACCATCCTTTGATTGTGGCTCCACTTGCAAAGAAAAACCCAGACGGAGAAACCGCTCAGGTGTTTCAAGTTATTTTAGCTGGCAGTGAGATAGGAAAGGGTTATAGTGAATTAAATGATCCAATTGATCAACGTGCAAGATTCGAAAAGCAGCAAGAGTTATTGTCTGCAGGCGATGAAGAGGCTATGATGGCAGACTATGAATTTATAGACATGTTGGAACATGGTATGCCACCTACTTGTGGGTTTGGGTTTGGAGAAAGATTATTTGCTTTCTTGGTAGACAAGCCTATACGCGAGGTTCATATGTTTCCACTCATAAAACCAAAAAATTAATCCATCTGTTTTGTCGCCACGGAATTTTTCTCAAAAATAATTCATTAATAAAAAATATGGAATACCTAACCGGACAACAAGAAAAAGAAGCAATAGATTGGATGGAGGAGGCTGCTAAAGTTGCAAGAAAGGCAAAATGTCTAAAAGCAAAATGCGGAACAGTTATTGTAAAGAATAATGAAATAATAGGAGAAGGGTATAATGCTCCACCGTTAGACAAAGAAGAGCACAGAACATGTCTTAAAGAATTTGGTCCTGGAAAACCAAAATATGATAGAACTTGCTGTATGCACGCCGAATGGCGAGCGATTATAGATGCTCTTAAGAAAAATGGAGATAAAATAAAAGGGTCCAAGCTTTATTTTATTAGAGTTGATAATAATGGAAATATTAAGAAATCAGGTAAACCATATTGCACGGTATGCAGTCGTCTTGCGCTTGATACTGGTATTGAAAAGTTTTTATTGTGGCATGAAGAAGGAATATGTGAATACAACACAGACGAGTACAACAGATTGTCATATGAATATATTCATGAGGAATAGGAAATAAAATTGGAAAATAGAAAACGCGACCATGAGTCGCGTTTTCTATTCCAAAAATTCAACTTAAAAAGTAAAAATTATAAAATAACCTATTAAAACTATGGTTAATAGGGTATTTTGGTCTTATCCACACCCATTTCTGGCAAAAAAGAAACCAAGTGGAGTATAATGGAGTGCAGTGGGGCATAGTGGAGTGGGAGCTCTAACGTCTCATTAAAATATATTATTTGTATTTTCATTAAAAACTGAAGATTACAAATTAAAAAAACCGCGAAGCATTATGTTAATTGGCCAATATACTCACGACCTAGATCCAAAAAAACGACTAACGTTACCTTCAAAGTGGCGTTTGAATTTAGGTAAAAAAGTAGTAGTGACCAATGGATTAGATAATTCTTTGTTCGTTTTTCCTGTTAAAGAGTGGGAGAAGGTGGCAGAAAAATTGTCACAATCAAGCCTCGGTAATGCTGATACTCGTAGTTTCAACCGCTTTATTTTAGGTAATGCATTTGAAACAGACGTAGATGCATCTGGACGTATCGTTATCCCAGATACTCTTAAAGATTTTGCTAAATTATCAGACAAAGTTGTTCTAGCGGGAATGTACTCACGTATAGAACTCTGGAATGAAGAGTCTTGGAAGCGCAATACTTCAAAAGTAAGTGGTGAGGCAGACGCTCTTGCAGGAAAGTTAAGTGAGCTCGGAATCTTTTAATTTATGTACTCTGTATTTTCTACAGACTACAAGCTAAATGCTAAAGCTATGACACACATCCCCGTCCTTTTACATGAATCAATACAAGGTTTGGCTATCAAAGAAGGCGGTATCTATGTTGATTGCACCACTAACCGTGGAGGGCACAGTATAGAAATAGCAAAAACTCTTGGCAAAAAAGGCACTCTCATTTGTATTGACCTTGACCAAGAGGCGTTAGCTTCTGCCGAAAAAACTCTTCGTGAAATAAAAAATGCACCGACATTTCATTTTGTACACTCTAATTTTCGTCACCTAAAAGGAATTCTGAGTACTCTGAGTATTTCTCATGTCGATGGCATTCTTGCAGATTTAGGTCTTTCGTCACAAGAACTTGATGAATCTGGAAGAGGGTTTTCATTTCGTTTTGATGAGCCGCTTCAAATGACGTTTAATGCTCATCCTACTGAAGACATGGTAACGGCGGAGGAAATCGTTAATTATTGGAGTGGGGAAACTATCGCAGATATTTTGTATGCATACTCCGACGAGGCATACAGAGGTCGTATTGCGCGAGCAATCGTGGAATATAGAAAAGAAAAGCCGATAAAGACCACTCATCAATTAGTAGAAATAATTGCATCTGTCGTTCCCGCTTCGTACCGTCATCGCAAAACCCATTTTGCTACCAAAACGTTTCAAGCGCTTCGAATGGCTGTAAACGATGAACTGGGAAGTATTAATGAACTCATTGAGTCACTACCAAGTATTTTAAATCCTCACGGACGTGCATGCTTCATAACATTTCATAGCACAGAAGATCGTATTGTAAAACAAGGTTTACGTGCCCGGTCAGATACACTCAAAATTATTAACAAAAAAGCAATCGTTCCCCAAGAGAGAGAATTACAAGAAAACCCACGTGCCCGCAGTGCCCAATTAAGAATCATTGAAAAAATATAAAATTTATGCAATCTCGATATCAATCCACAACTCTATATGAAAGAACTGTACATACAATGTTTGGTACGGTTGCGGTTCTTGCACTCGTGTACTGCATAGTTCTTCTTTCTCTTGTATTTTCAGTAATTGAACGTAAACAAAATACTCTAGCAAGTAGAGATTTAACCTCAGAGGTTTCAGCACTTGAAACACAATACGCTAATCAAGTCGCTTCTATAAATGATAACGTTTTGGCAACAAACCACTATGCGCGAGTAGATGGTACCACTTTTGCAGTGCGTAAAGATGCTATAGCAAGTTATACTGTGCTATATGCGCGCTAAACTTGAAGACAAAATAACAGCAAACCAAAGACAGCGCTCTTTATATAGGGCGCATCTTGTTGTTTTTTTATGGTTTTTATTTGCTTGTATAGTTGTGTTTAGGGCTTTTTATGTACAAGTTGTAAAACATAACTACTACACCTCTCTGGCTGATAAACAATATGTATCAACTACGCCAATTAATTTTGACAGAGGAACAATTTTTTTCTCCCACTACAATAAAGAAGTCGTACCAGTGGCGCAACTTCGTACAACATATCGTATTACCATTGACCCAACTCAAATTAAAGACCCAGAAAGTTTATATGAAAAACTTTCTAAAGCACTTCCAGCAAATAAATCAATAGATAAGACAACTTTTTTAGATAAAGCATCAAAAAAGAATGACCCGTATGAAGAAATAGTAAAAGATATTCCAAGTGATATAGTTACTCTTTTGAAATCACAAAAACTTCAAGGTGTAAATTTTGTTAAAGATAATAAAAGATCATATACGCAAGAAAGTATTGGTTCGAAAGTTATTGGTTTTGTTGGTAATGACGGTGTTAGTATGCGGGGGCAGTATGGGCTTGAAAGATATTATAACGACGTTCTTAACCGTGATAGCGGTGATAAAACTATTAATTTTTTCGCAGAACTTTTTACTGATATACAAAAAACAATTGTATCAAATAAAGATATAGAGCAAGGTGACATTATTCTTACTATAGACAGCGAAGCTGAACGAGCACTTCATAACGCTTTAGTTGAAACTAAAGAGAAGTGGCAATCAGACACGATAGGTGGAATAGTTATGGACCCACAAACAGGGGCTATTATCGCAATGGACGGACTGCCATCTTTTGACCCAAACGATTATTCTCACGAAAAAGATTCAAGTGTTTTTTTGAATCAAAATATTTCTGGTGTATATGAAATGGGTAGTATTATGAAGCCGTTGACTATGGCTTCAGCAATAGACTCTGGTGCTATAAATGAAGCAAGTACCACATACAACGACACAGGTTTTCGAGACTTAAATGGCTTTAAGGTGCGTAATTACGATAGTAAGGCTCGAGGTAAAAATACTTCAATGCAAAAGATTCTTGATGAATCACTTAACGTCGGTATTGTATTTCTTGTTGAACAATTAGGCGCTAAAAGATTCCAAGATTATTTCAAGAAGTTTGGAATAGGAGAAGAAACAGGAATTGATTTACCTGGTGAAGCTAGTGGACTAACTAAAAACTTAGATAGTAAGGTTTTTGTTGATAGTGCTACAGCTGGCTTTGGACAAGGAATAGCTGTAACACCGATTCAAACCATAAGGGCTCTTGCTGCACTTGGTAATGGTGGCAAATTAGTTACCCCTCACGTTGTTGATAGTATTATTTACCAAAACGGTACAACGAAAAAAATTGTTTCAGATGCAGACGAACAGGTTATAAGTAAAGACACAAGTGAACGCACAACAAGAATGTTGGTGCACGTAGTAGACACTTCTCTTATGCATGGTGCGGACAAAATGGAACATTATAGTGTTGCTGCTAAAACTGGTACAGCTCAAATGCCAAAACCAGGGGGAGGCTATTATGATGATAGGTACCTACACTCATTTTTTGGATATTTCCCAGCTTACGACCCAAAGTATATTATCTTTTTATTTCACACTCACCCAAAAGGTGCCGAGTATGCGTCAGCAACTTTAACCGACCCATTCTATAAGATGGTTAAGTTTCTCATATCTTATTATGAGGTCCCACCAGATAGATAATTCAGAAAAAATTTCATCTAAAACAATTTCTGATTTACATTCTGATATTTTAAGATCCGTGTTAGTATCAAAATATAAAACAATCTTTCCTCTAATTACATATCTATGAAAAAACCAGACTCAAAAAAATCTTACTCCAATTTTAAAGGAAGTGGGGCGCGTAATAATTTTGAAAGAACACCAAGGTCAGAAAAAGCTACCCTTAGAAAGCCTTATCAAAATAAAAACATATCAACAGCACCATATATAGCTAAGGCTCCCTACGCACCGTTTGCAGGTAAGCTTACATATAGGGGGAAGGAAGCTCGTCTCGCTGGAGCATCAAGAAATGAAACTAGAGTGGCTTATGGTTTTGGAACGCGTTCCCATCATCGCTCAGAGGTAACTTCACGAACACGCGTAGTAAAAGAACCAGAAACAAAAAAAGAAGCTCCAGCTGTAGATACTTCATGGGGAGGTGTTGCTGATTGGTACGACAAGCATCTTGAAAAAGATGATGACACATATCACACGAAAGTTATATTCCCAAACCTTATTCGTATATTAGGAGATGTTACTGGTAAAAATATTCTTGATCTCGCATGTGGCCAGGGGATATTTTCACAACAGCTAAGTGAAAAAGGTGCAAACGTTACTGGCGTTGATATCGGTAAAGAGCTTATTGCAATAGCAGAAGAAAAAAATAAAGAAACCAAAAACAAAGTTAAATACTTCACAACAAAGTCAGATGATTTGTATATGTTGAAAGATAAAACATTTGATATTGTTGTGTGTATACTTGCGCTTCAAAATATTGAAGAATTACAAAACACTATAAATGAAGCATCTCGAGTACTTGTTGTGGGAGGGAAATTGATTGTGGTGCTTAATCACCCGGCTTTTCGTAATCCAAAACAAACATATTGGGGCTACAACGAAAAAGATAACGTGCAATACCGCCGTGTCGATGAGTACATGTCAGAGTCACATGTGAGGATTGATATGACGCCAGGAAGTGTTAAAGACAAGAAGTTTACAGTCTCATTTCACCGCCCACTCCAGGTTTATATAAAGGCTTTAACAAAGAATTCCTTGGTGGTGACTCGTCTTGAAGAATGGATTAGTCATAGAGAAAGTGAGCGCGGGACAAGAAAAAAAGCTGAGGATAAATCACGAAAGGAAATACCTTTGTTTATGTGTATTGAGGTAATGAAATTAGGTAATTAATTGGTAAAAATAAATACCTACAGTATAATGATTAATATATGAAAAAATTATCGCATTTTATCAAAAAACCAGAAGGTAAATTTATCGCAGGGTTAATTTTAGTTATAGTTGTTTTGTTTGCTTATTATTTTTATGCAATGCGCACATACACGCCTGTGCAAGTTGAAGATTTAAAGGTATCAGAGACAGACCATGTACGTGGAGCGTTAGATGGATCAGTTACATTGGTGGAGTTTGGTGATTTTCAGTGCCCAGCGTGTAGCGCTTATGAACCATTTGTGCAACAGCTTGTAAAAGATAACAGCAAAATACTTAAGGTTGTATTTCGACATTTTCCTTTAACTCAAATTCACCAAAATGCACTCTTGGCTGCAAAGGCATCTGAAGCAGCAAGTCTTCAAGGTAAGTTTTGGGAAATGCATGATATTATTTACGCTAAACAAAATGAATGGTCTGAGGCACTTAATGCACGTGACATCTTTTCGGTGTATGCAACAACTATAGGTCTTGATACTAAAAAGTTTTCTAAAGATTTAAACAGTAAAGAAATTGAGGATAAAATTTTAGCTGAATATTCAGAAGGTATAAAATTGGGAGTTATGGGCACACCAACATTCTTTATAAACGGAAAGATGATAGAGAACCCACAGTCAATAGAAGCTTTTGATAGACTTATCAAGGATGCTGCTAACTAATAATTAGTTAGGAAGTTATTCGTTATGGTGTTATGAATCGGAAACCAACAACTAATAATGAAAACATATGATTAAAGAATTTTTAATGAAGCAAGCCGTTAAGTATGGTACAAAAGATTTACCAAAAGAACAGCGAGATATGCTTCAAACTGCCGTGGAAAAGAACCCAGAACTTTTCTCTAAAATTGCCAAAGAAATTGAGGAATTAAAAAAGACAGGAAAACCAGAAATGTACGCATCACTTGATGTTATGAAGAAATACCAGAAAGAGTTACAAGCTTTATTTGCGAAATAATAAATTATTGTGTAGAGTTATTTTAGTTCAATTAGTTCAATTAGTTTAAAAAGGGGTCAAGATGTTGAATATTGTTGTTTATTATCCGGTTGATGGGGATTCTTTCAATTCAGAAGTTCTTTTGAGAGATTGGCCAAAAAAGATCAAGGAAAAAATTATTGAAAAAACAGTGCGTTTCTTTAAAGAAGAAGATCTTTCTGTAATTTTTATTGCAACACAAAAACAATTTATAGGATCAGACCATCCAGCGCTTGTGCTTATTTTTTGTGACAGGAGGACTAGATCGTTGGTGTTAAGTGAAGAAATGTCAGAGTGTTTTGAAAAAATTATTGATGAAGCCATCATAATGTTTGACAAAACCACGGTTTTTTCTATTCATACCATTTTCAGTGATAGTTCTCGTGTTATTGGTTTGAATAAAACCCCAGATTAAGTTCTAATTTGTAAAAGAACCTGTATGAAAACGGGTTCTTTTTTAATTTTATGTTAGAATACAAAACATTATTGAATTGTATTCGCTACTAGCTACTTACTAAGATTTAAAAGCTACCTACCTACCTACCTACTATGTCTTTATCTATTGG
>Ga0172379_10002235_pt1 | contig 35066 bp, 30 predicted proteins | sample GrowelOW334metaG_FD_119756 | JGI IMG/M metagenome (GOLD analysis project Ga0172379, IMG submission 119756) | Groundwater microbial communities from an aquifer near a municipal landfill in Southern Ontario, Canada - Groundwater well OW334 metaG | ecosystem: Environmental > Aquatic > Deep... | reverse complement strand
GCGAGGGCATCGCTAGACTTACGTATGTTTGATAATCTCCTGGAGATTTTTTATATCCAGGATTTTTAATTTTGCAGAGGTTATTTTTTTTGCCCCTGTGTTAGTCAAAATCCTTTTTAATCCTAGTTGTTCGCATTCCTTAATTCGTTTTTCGACCTGCGCAATCGTACGTACTTCGCCACCCAAACCAATTTCACCGAACACTGCTATATCCTGTCCAAGTGGTTTATCTTTATAGGCACTCGCAATCGCCGTAGCGATAGCAAGGTCAGCCGCTGGTTCGTCGGCGGTTAGACCTCCGGCAATGTTAATATGCACGTCGTATTGTTCCAAATGAAGCGCCGCTCGTTTTTGAAGTACCGCAATGATAACGTGTAGTCGGTTCACATCGAATCCACTGGCTTTACGAGTAGGGTAACCAAACGCGGTTTTTGTCACGAGTGCCTGGACTTCGACAAGAATAGGACGAGTCCCTTCGATAAGACAAGTGAGTACATTGCCCGGTAAATTTTCTCCACGTTCCGATAAAAATGTCGCTGACGGATTTTTAACTTCTTGCAAACCACGTTCATTCATCTCAAAAATTCCCACTTCGTCGGTGGAACCAAAACGGTTTTTGACGGTTCGAAGAATGCGATAAAAATGGTGGCGATCGCCCTCGAGATAGATAACCGTGTCGACCAAATGTTCGAGAGTCTTTGGCCCGGCGACCATTCCTTCTTTGGTAACGTGACCAATGAGAATGACTGCGGTTTTTCCGCTTTTCGCGGCAACGAGAAGTTTGGTCGTACAAGCGCGAATCTGAGTAGGGGAACCAGCTTCACCTTCGGCTTCGAGTGAGGACATGGTTTGAATGGAATCTACAATCGCTACCAGTGGTTTCATTTTTTCAATCGTACTTACAATCGATTCTACATTTGTTTCATTTGCCAGTTGTAAAGCGGGCGCTTGGACGTTGAGCCGGTCGGCGCGAAGTTTTATTTGACCGATTGATTCCTCACCGGAAAAATAAATTGTTTGCGGGATAGCGGCGGCCAGCTGGAGTGAGAGAGTAGACTTCCCAATACCCGGTTCACCGCCAATAAGCACTAGACTGCCGGGTACCAAACCACCACCAAGAACGCGATCCAGTTCATTAATATTCGTTTTCACTCGCGCCACGCTTTCGCTCGCAATATCTTTTAAAATTGTTGTCTTCACCGCGGGTACCAAATTATCATTTTTTTCTTTAGTATTATTTTTTATTCCTTCCACAATCGTTCCCCATTTTCCACATTCCAAACACCGACCCGCCCATTTGGTATATTGGGCGTCGCATTTGGAGCAGAGGAATGTTGTAGTGAAGTTTTTGGACATATTCTCTATTGCAATGGGCAAACAAAATTTGGATCTTCAACGCGTTTGACCGATTTCCAGTCGAGTTTACCACCACCTAAAGCACTCACAACCAATCCAGCATATTTTTTTCCGCCTTTATCACTTTCGGCGGCTATTTCGGCGGCAGGTCTGCCTTTGGGTTTTTTAGTATAGTATTCTTCAACATATTTAGGTGAAAGAACAGCGTTGCATTGGCCACCGTTGGCATTTTTCATTGTGTTTAGAACATAATTAAACGCTCCTGGGCCACTTTGGTGGCCAACATATATAAAGTAAAAATAGTCTTCTGGAGTCATTGAAGTTAAATCACAATATTTATTTATAATACGGGCTGAATTCAGATAAATTGCAGTTCCAACTATTGTGCTATTTTCTGCATTTAATAGTTGTGGGTTTGTAATTCCACCACTTGGATTACTCTCAAAGTCTGCAGGATTACCAAAATTTATACCATAGCCTTTGGCAAAATCATTTGCATATTTAGTTTTTGTTTGGAACAATCCCGCAAATTGACTTTTTGGATTAATTGCTTTTGGATCAAGATTTGATTCAACCCTCGCTAGCTCTCTCAAAGCTACCCAATTTTCATTTAGACAATCGCCGTATGTTTTAAAAAGAATTTCAAGATCAGCAGACGCTACTTTTAATTTCCCTTTGCTAACAGTTGGGACAATTGAGGTGTTATCAATCGTGCGTTCTTCTGTATTTACTACATCAAATTCCAGGTCATCAACCACGGGTGTAATATATTTCACCCGAATTGGTGTAAGCTGGGTGAGTCTTGGGTTCACGGTGTAGAGAATGGCGTAGGAGCTCCACATAATAAATAGACCTGTGATAGCTTGACCAACGCGTTTTATCCCCTCACCTTTCGCTTCACCGCCAGCAGACATGGTAATTTGAAATCCACCCATGATAATAACAATGGCGGCGACAATACTAGCGGCGATTGCTAAAAATTTATATATTGCTTTAATATAATCAACTAGGTAGGGGACAGTGAGAAAACCTTTATTGTCAACCGTCAACGGATCGGGAGAAAAACTGACACCAGGAATGCGAATTTCTAACACCGGAGCTTTAAATTCTATTTTTTGACCAAAATAGGAATTAGTATTATCCCAGCATTGTTTGAGATTTTGATTGACAAAGCATTGTCCTTGCTTGCAAAGGCTACGACCATTAGGACATGGAGATACTTGGCAATCACTCTCTTGGGTACAAGATTTTGAGATTTGTAAAAGGGATGTGTCGGCTCCATTACAACCAATTTGACAAACATTATCAGTACAAAAATTGCATCTTGATACAAGCGGTCCTCCTCCGTATGTTCCATTTAAACACGCACTACTATCAGTGTCAGCTACGGGTATGACAGTGCATTTAGGTGTCTTAAAACTAGGTAAATATTGGTTGAGTGAAAAACATTGACAGCTCGAAGCCAAGCTAGGTTGTGGTAATAGAGATGGTAGTAAAAAAAGTGTTAAAAGAATAATAAAAAATCGCCGCATATTTATTTAGTACAAGTTGAAGACATTGGTGGATTTTCAAAATGCCACGGTTCAGATTGCAAATTACAGAAGCCAGCACTTTTCATAGCGGCAATCACCGCGGCTTGGCAAGGGTTTTTGCGACAAGCATCAAGATTGCTTACACAAATATCGCGACTGAGACATTGTGAAGCGCCATCATTTTTGGATCCCCAAACATCTACGGCTCGGCCAGTGGTGTGTGGACAGCTCGCTGGTCCTTTGGTAAGCATACACGCCGTCACACCTTTCTTGGGGTTACAAGTTGCGGAACCAACGGGATTATTGCAATTTTCTTTTATGGCCGCGATTTGTTTTTCGACTGATCGATATCCAGAAGTAATTTTAAAAGAAATCGCGGGGTCGGTAATGGATTTCGCGGCGGCAGAAATAGCCACAGCCAAATCATCAGTCACTACCACTCCCTGAGCAATAGTTATTTTAGGTTCAGTCTTTAGAGCGTCAGATTTCTCAGTACTGGAAGTTATTTTAATCTCTGTAGTGTTTCCGGCGAGCGGATCTTCATCTTCGGAAGTAAATAGCGGTTCAGGAATAATATATTTTACTCGAATCGGTTTCAGTTGTGTAAGGTTTGGATTTATCGTGTAAAGAATCGCATAAGAGCTCCACATAATAAACAAGCCAATCACTGCTTGGCCAACTCGTTTAATACCTTCACCTTTTTCTTCACCACCGGCCGACATGGAAATTCTGAATCCACTCAAAATAATGACAATCGCTGCCACGATACTCGCCGCAACGGCCAAAAATTTATAAATTGCTTTGATATAATCCACGAGATAGGAAACAGTTAAAAATCCTTCTGGATCAACCGTTAGTGGTTTTTTAGAAAAATCCACTCCTGGAATGCGAATTTCTAAATTTGGTGGTTTAAATTCAATTGTTTGTCCAAAATATGAACTGGCGCTATCCCAACATTTTTTCAGATTTGGGTCGACCAAACAACTCCCATTTTCGCATTTACCTTGACCAATTTGGCATGGTGGAATATTTTGGCATTCACTTGCTTGAGTGCACGATTTTGTAATAGGTACAAGTAATTCAGCACCACAAGTGTCACTAAAAAAAGGTTGGGTAGCATTAAAGTTACATGTACGTAAAATAGGGATCGCGCGTTTTTTGCAGGCAGCCTCATCATCATCGAAGCAAGAATGTGGTCCTTTTTCTGTATAATAACAATCACAATTCGCCGCCAAACTCGGAGTAACAAAAAATAGCAAACTAGCGCTAATAACAATCTGCACGAAAAAAAACAATAAAATTAACTTCCGCATAATTACGGTTGGATCAAAGAAGTAAGTAATTGAGTAATATCAATTCCTTTTAAAATATTTAGTTGTTTGTTGTTGATAAAAATCAGCGGTGGTTTTCCAGCTTGTAGACTTTGCGCTTCAGTAAGATCTTTTTGTACTGCCTGTTGTGTTTCCACGCTGTTGGTACAGATCCACCAATTATTGATATCAATACCAGCGGTGGTCGCACTTGCTCGCAGTCCGGACTCACGTAGGTTATTATTGTTAATTAGTGCGTCAAGAAAATTCCACAGCTTGTTTTGTTTACCAGCGCAGTAAGCGGCTTGATGGGCGAGAACGGTATCGCTAAAGAAATGATATACCGGAGCGTGTTTAAAAATAAGTCGCGCATCACGTGGGTGTTTTTTCACAAAATTACTGAAAGTTTCGTGAAGAGCGCGCGCATCGGCATTGCCCAAATCGGTAAATTCGATGATAGTGAGTGGTGCGCCTGGATTACCCAAAACTTGGTCGGTTGGCTGTATGGCGATGGCAATCGGGTTCGCTGAGAAGAGTGGCGTGTCTGTTGATTGGGTGGTAATCGCGAGAGACGATTGGAAAGCGCGTACCAAAAAAGCCCCCAACACGATAATAAATATACCAAGAAAAATAAATAATTTTTTGTGATGAATTGTCATATTACAAGTTTACTCCGTAGGCACCAGTGAGGTGGTGGTCAGAGAAAATTATTTTATTATTGGTGGTGTCGATAGAAATAGAATCAATCGTGTAATCTTTGTCGAGGGGGATTTGTGTCTTGGTACCAGTCTTTACATCGATGCGATACAAATCATCTGGTGTGTCGGCGGCGATAGCGGGGGACATACCAGCACCTTGTGGCAGTTCGCGTGGTACGGCGCAGTAGAGTGTCGTATCGTTACCAAAAGTACATTTGTTCGCCCAAGTATTTACTGAAAGCATTTTGCGATTATTTCCGATTGATTCACCATACGAATCCACAATCCATAGTTCCGGTTTGTAGTCACTGCGTTGGCTGTCGACGCTATAGATAAGTTGTTTGCCGGTTGGTGACCATTGGGGTTGAAAATCAAGACCTTCCACGACAATCGATTTAAAATTTTCGCCATTAAGTCCGACAATAAGTTGTTCTTGTCGATCAGCGCCTTGTGGTTCACCAGTGCTCGAAAATGCTACTGCTTGTCCACTTGGTGACCAATTCATAATTACTTTATCCGCGTTATTACCGAGCGGTTCGATAAGTTTGGCGCCAGTACCATCATCTTTGGTTGTGACGAGCCAACGATTTTCTGGAGCGAGCGCCATGCTTTTGGCGGCGATCTGTGAGCTGTCGGGAGAAAAAGAAAAATCTTGCCAGTGCTTGGGCAGTGTTACTTGAGTTTTAGTTTCAAAATTATAAATTATTTTTGTACTATCAGGGTAGGCGATAACCGCTTTGTTGGCTGTTTTTGCCCAGGTTACATCTTGAACATTATAAAAAACTTGGTCAGAAAGTTGTATTATTTTGCCGTCTGTTCCAATCGAATAAAATTTACCATCCGCCGCGTTGTGGTAGCGTAAATTTCCGCCCGTCTCTACCGAAGGAAAAAGAGTAAAATCGGTGGTGAGCTGGGTTACCAGTTGTGGTCGGTAATAGTTCTGGTTAGTTGGTGGAGTAGTGATATTGGCAGTTGGCAAGCTTCCTGGTTGAGTGGTGCCACCTGCTCCACCGGGTGATGAAGTGCGCGTACCAGAACCCGGTAATGCTCCGGTTGGCTGTCCGCCAGTCGTACCAGACTGACGCGTTGGCGCAAATGGTGATGGTTTTACAAAAAGCATGTAGAGCCCCCAGCCAATAAGCGCAGCGACGCCGAGGAGTAGGGCGATGAGTAGTATTCGTTTGGTGGTAGGCGACATAGTTTAAATTTAAGCAGCGTTTGGAGTAGCTGCAGGTTGGGCGTCAGGTCTGGCTTGACGCTTAAATATATTTTGTAAATTATATTTTTCCGTATTTAATTTTTCTATTTCTTTTTCTATGCCAGCATTTCTATCTTTCAATGTCGCAAGTTTTATTATTTTAGCTTTTTCATCATATTCAGGGTAAACAAATTTTCTTCCGGCACGGAATTCTTCAAAAATTCCCCAGGTAAAAAAATCAAGTATAATACGTGAGAGCCAAGAAAATAACATATCTACTAAATCTGGGGGTCTTAATTTTTTAATTTCCGCAAGATTTTCTTCTTTTTCTTTTTCAAGTTTACTTTTTTTATTTTCTAATTCCTTAATTTTTTTTCTGTTCATTAGTCCCATTGCGCCACCCAACGATCCACCCAAGGAATTATTGAGGTTATCAGCAAGATTATTTCTTCGTTGGCGAGTTTGTTCTTGTTTATCGGCGGCTCGTTGTTGTTCCTCATCGGATAATTTTTTTGGTTCTTTACTTGCTTCAAGATCGTCGTTATTAACAATTCCAGACGGCAAATCTCCTTTTCCTAAGCTATCATCAGTGTTGTTTGCGTTACTTGTAGGTGGTGATTTTACTTCATTTTTGTCAGCATTTTCTTCATCTGCTGTATCAGGTTTTTTTTCTGATTCTGGATTTTCATTTTCCTCATTATCATTCGCTGGTGCACCTGGTGATGTTGTTGGTGGGGTTTGGAGTTCGTCGTTATTAGTCGAATTTTTTTGTGTAGCTAGCGGTGGTGTACGTTCACCCGTACGATTATTTTCACCACTATACAGTCTTTGTGCCATCGGTGGCAATTTAAATTTCAATGAAACAACATTATTTTTTATTGAAGCACCATCTCCGGTAGCACCTTCAATTTCGAAATCGTCATTGGCCGCCTGTTTATTTCCAGTATTCAAATCAATACCATCACCTTTGGCTTCAATTTCTGGTTTAATTTTTCTGGCGTTAGCCATAAATAATCACTTACAAATGGGGTTTGGGGCCGCCAGCTGTCTGACGAGCTCGCGCGAGGAGTTCTGCCGGCCCCAAAAGCTTTTGGTGACTTTTCAATTATGAAAAGTTACGCCAGCCCGGCGAGGGCATCGCGGTGAGCCAGAGATCTCTCGGGGTGAATCCCCTCGAGATGACAATCAACTTAAACTAATTCTAGCGCGTTGTCAGCAATCGACAAGTTATATCGTTTTTTTATTTTTTGGCCGAGAATTACGTCGGTCATCAGTGCTTCCATTCGACTACGAACAAAGCTACGAACACCGCGCGCGCCAATTTCGGATTTTGGTAGTTGGGTGACTATCCATTCCAGTACTTTGGTATCGGAAGCGACTGTTGTGCGATATTGTTGTAGTTGTTCGTTGAAGCGTTGTAATTCCAATTCGGCAATTTTAATGAGTGTTTCTTTGTTTAGCGATTCAAAGAAACAAATACGGTCAAGACGGTTGATTACTTCCGGAGAAAAGAATTCTTTTAATTTTTCGGTCAGGTGAATACGTGATTCTTTACTCGAACTAGCCGATCCACCAAAACCAATCGTACCTTTTTTCATATCGTCCGCGCCAAAAGAAGTAGTAAGAATTATTACCGCGTGTTTGAGTGATACTTTTTTACCGGTCGAATCGGTAATTTCACCGTTTTCGAGCATTTGGAGAAGTAATTTTACAATATCACGATGCGCTTTATCAATTTCGTCAAACAATATCACGCAGTGTGGATTCATTTTAATTTTATCGGAAAATTGCGTGCCTTCTTTGTAACCAATATATCCAGCAGGAGAACCGAGGAGCTTCGAGACGCCAAAGCTTTCGTTAAATTCACTCATGTCGAGTTTTATAAACGCTTCTTGATTAGCATAAAGAACTTTAGCAATTGTTTTGGCCAGTTCGGTCTTTCCCACGCCACTTTCACCAACAAATAAAAATGACGCCAGCGGACGTTCGGGATTGGACAGTCCTAGTTTAGCTTGGCGAATAAGTTGGCTCACGTCCGCGACCATAGCATCTTGACCCACCACTCGTTCTTTTATTTTGGCGCTGAGACTATTTAGCGTAGTGGCATCATCGAGCAGTAGTTCGCTTGGTGGCGTACCAATAATTTTGGCAACTTGAAGCAGAACGTCGTGCTCATTTAATGTACCGACATAAGTAATTTTTTTGTCTTTACTTTCGCTAGACGCTTTTTTGATTTCCTCTCGCAGTTTTTCTTCTTGTTTTTTTAGTTGCACGGCATCTTCAAACTTATCGTTACCCGCCGCCACTTCTTTGGCTTGAATTACTTTTTCGAGTCTTTGTTCAAGTCGCGCCAGTTTACTTTGGACCGCCGGGCCTTTGACGGCCAGTCGTTTGGCGGCCGCCGTTTCATCGAGCAAATCAATGGCTTTATCTGGCAGGAATTTATTAGTTATGTATCGTTCCGACAGCCGTACCGCCGCCATTACCGCGTCATTGCCAATATGTACGCGATGAAAAAGTTCGTAGTTTTTCTTCACGCCGGTAAGAATTTTTACCGCGTCTTCCACCGAGGGTTCTTTGGCATAAACACTCTGAAATCGACGTTCCAAAGCTGCGTCATTTTCAATGTATTTTTTGTATTCCGCGGGAGTAGTGGCGCCGATACAGCGAAGCTGACCGCGCGAAAGCGGTGGTTTGAGAATATTGGCGGCGTCCATCGTGCCTTGGTTCGAGCCCGTGCCAACGATATTGTGAAGCTCGTCAATAAACAAAATAATATTTGGATTGCCCATGGCTTCTTCGATGACTTGTCGGAGTCGCGCTTCAAATTCGCCGCGATAAATAGTACCGGCGATAAGCATGCTCATGTCGAGGGCGTAGATTTTTTTATTGAGTAATAAATCCGGCACCGAACCTTCGAGAATTTTCTTTGCCAACCCTTCGACAATTGCAGTTTTACCCACACCTGGCTCACCGAGAAGTAGGGGGTTATTTTTGGTACGCCGACAAAGAATGTGAATAACTCGTTCGATTTCCACATCTCGCCCAATCACCGGGTCGATATTTTTTTGAATTTCAGCATTGGTAAGATTGGTAGCAAAAAAATCCAGCGCTGATTCTCTTTTCTTGTTGTTGGCGCGCTGTGGAGCGTGTTGGACGGGAGGCAAGAGTTCTTCGTCAAGATTTTGCTCGGCAGTTTCCTCAATTTTCTTTACTACGTCCGCCACGTCACTCATGTGCGGAAAATGCGTGGCATTAGCGAGGACAATATCCAATTGTTTTTTAAGGTCAGCATCGTCGACATTATTTATCTTAAGAAGATCAAGAATAATTGGATTTTCCGATTCAACCAACGCAAGAAGCAAGTGTTCCGTGCCGATGTAATTATGGTCGTTACGCTCAGCGACAGTCAAAGCTTTTTCCAAGACTTGTTTGGTGGCTATCGAAAGTGGTGTGAGAAGATGCTCTGTCGTAGTGCCAGACATTGGAGGGCGAAGTATTCCGGATTTTCTTATTGGTAAATTGAGTAGCGCTTGTTTCAAGGTTTTTGGTGTAATGCGATAGCGATTTATAATTTCTGTTCCCACTGAGCCTTTTTCGTTTGATAAAGCAAACCAGAGGTGGATTGGTTCCACTTCCACGTTACGAAGTTCGGCGGCGAGCTGAATGCCACGCGCGAGAACATCGCGCAAATGTGATGAAAATCGATCAAGGAGTTGCATAGATTTTTTGCCTTTTTTATAGCTATAGTATAGAATAAATCCATTGTTTCGTCAAAGTAAGATTTATCGTATGGATTTTCCTAGTCACATTTTCAAGGCGTACGATATTCGTGGGCTCGCGGAAAGCGAACTTTCGGAGGATTTGGCTTATCGACTGGGTCGATCGTTCGTGGTTTTTTTACGTTCCAAAAAAATGATTAGGAATGATCAAGTGGTAGTGGTTGGTCGTGATATGCGTCCGAGTAGTCCGGTGTTTGCCGAGGCAGTGACAAAAGGAATTCATGACGAAGGAGTAAATGTGGTTGACATTGGTCTTACTTCGACACCACTTTTTAATTTTGCTTGTGCCCATTATGACGCGCATGCTGGTGGTATTATGGTCACGGCCAGTCATAATCCGGCTGAGTATAATGGTTTTAAGCTAACGCTGGGTAATGCTTTGCCGATTGGTAAAAACAGCGGCATGGATGCAATCCATGATTTGGTGGAAAAAAATGAGTTTAATAGTGCAAAAGGTTCGGGAACCGTGAGTTTTCGTGATGTGTTACCGGATTATTTCAGCCGTATTTTTGCTCTCGTAAAACCGGAAACCATCAAACCACTTCGAGTGGTCGTGGACGCGGGTAATGGTATGGCGGACGTGACTATTCCAAAATTGCTCAAGCGATTGCCCGTGACAACGGAATATTTGTTTCTAGAACCGGATGGTACTTTTCCCAATCATGAAGCTAATCCGCTCAAAGTGGAAACACTTCGAGAATTACAGAAGCGGGTCGTGGAAACCGGTGCGGATTTTGGTTTCGCGCTGGATGGTGACGCGGATAGGATAGGTTTGGTAGATGAATTAGGTCAAGTGGTGGACGCGTCGTTTGTCGGCGCGCTTATTGGTCTGGAAGTGCTCCGCAACCACCCCAAAGCTCACATGCTTTATGATTTGCGTTCCAGCCAGATCGTACGAGAAACTTGGGAAAAATCTGGCGCTACGACCGAAATGTGCATGGTGGGGCACGCACTTATTAAAAAAATGATGGCGGAGGATAAACGACGCCCGGCGTTTGCGAGCGAGTTGTCACTTCATCTCTACTTCCACGATATGTATAACGTTGAATCGTCTGATTTGGCTTTACTTTATATACTACAACTTTTATCACGTCAATCAAAAAAATTAAGCGAATTGGTAGGACCGCTCAAGAAATATTCTCATTCCGGTGAAATTAATTTTAAAGTATCGGATAAGGACGCGGTACTCACCGCTATTCGCTATGATTATTTATCTAGCGCTAAAACGGTAACTGAGCTCGATGGTTTGCATTACGCATTTCCTTGGGGTTGGTTTAATGTTCGAGCAAGCAATACCGAACCGGTGCTCCGCCTTAATCTCGAAGCCACAACCAAAGAAAAAATGAATGAAGAACTTATTAAATTAAAAAAACTTATTCGCTAACTATGTTTTTTGTTCCGGTCAGTCTTCGTCGTTGGTTTACCGCGCATTTTATTATCGATTTATTATTAGGTATCCCGGCTATTTTATTTCCTGGTGTAATGTTACAAATTTTTGGTTTTCCGCCCACGGAGCAGTTTACCACCCGACTTCTTGGTGCCGGTCTCCTTGGCATGGGTGGAGCGATTTTTCTCATGCGCAATAAAGGCATCATCAGTTATCGCACCATGCTCAATATTAAGATTATTTGGTCGCTCGCCGCTATCATCGCCATTACAGTGTCATTGTATTTAGGTGAATCAAGACGGGTACTCGTTTTTCTTGCTATTTTTATTGTGCTCGTTTCAACTTGGCTCTATTACCGTTGGCAGATGGAGTAAATAATCGTCGGCGTTCACTTCCTTGACAGGGAGTTTTTTTGTCTTTGACTGTTTTAGTAATGAGGTCTATAATTATGCAAGCCCTTTTTCTTTATTCCTCTACACTGGAGAACTGTGATGACTGAGGCAGTCGGTATTCTATCTGTCGCTCATCGCCCGGTACAACAGTGTTCAGTTGTTGGTTCAGATGCTCATAGCTGGGCTTTGAATCTCGGTGAGCATTGTTTTGTCCACGGCGTTCATCTGGAAATCTGTGGAACTTACTGCAACATGCACAATGGTTGGCGATGCGCGCGGTGTGCGCTGGAACGACACCGCAATCCACAGGACGGTCGTCTGGTGCAGTACCGCTACCAAGTGGCCGACGATCAGTCGATTTGGTCAGTGGTCGTCCGAGCCTGCTCTGTGTTCCCAGGGGTTCACTATGTGCTGTGTGCCCAGCCAGCACACATCTGTGGTAGCTGTGGAGATTATGTGGAGTCGGCAAAAACAGTCTGTCCGAGAGGTTGTATCGTTCCACCACTGGCCGTTCCGGTCCTGAGAAGTCGGATGTGAGCTGGTGAAGCAAAAAAGAAAAAAGGGTTCGCCGGGAGACTTACATCTTCCGGCAACGCTTTTAAAAATAAGTTTTCCAATCAAAAAAGTTCTCCGTCGAGAACTGTTTTTTTATGTAAATTTTTTACGCTTTAGAAGTCAATTCCCGCAAACGCTTAATTCTTTCTTCAATCGGTGGGTGAGTGGAAAAAAGATTTTTCAATGATTTTCCTTGAAACGGATTGGCGAAAAATAAATGCGCGGTCGCGGCGGAAGCGCGGGTGAGAGGTAGATTATCTTGTTGAATTTTTTCGAGGGCGCTAGCCAAAGCTTCGGGATAGCGGGTGAGGAGACTGCCGGAAGCATCGGCCAAATATTCACGTTGACGGGAAATGGCAAATTTAATGAGCTGGGCAATGAGTGGGGATAAAATCGCGAGCACGACGCCAATAATCATAAAAACTGCCATCATGGAGTTACCTTCGCCATCTTTGTTACTCCGCCGTCCGCCAAATACCGAGCCACTGCGTAAAAAAATATTCGCCATAATCGCAATCGCTCCGACCAGCACGGCGACGAGTGTCATAAATCGAATATCGTAATTTTGCACGTGTGATAGTTCGTGGGCAATTACGCCTTCCAATTCTTCATTCTTAAGTTTTTGAATGGCGCCACTCGTAATAGCGATTGAAGCCAGCTGTGGGTTACGACCCGTGGCGAAGGCATTGATGGCCGGATCATCGATAATATAGATTTTTGGTACCGGCAAACCGGAGGTAATGCACAAATTGTCAATCAGCCGATAAACATATTTATTTTCTTCTTCCGTAATCTGTCGCGCGCCACTCGTCCACAGAGCAATCTTGTCGCCTTGGAAATAGGAAACGCTGGTACTGCCCAAAGAAAAAATCGCGGCCATCCACATGAGCGAGTAGGTGGTATCACCTTGCGCCCGACTAAACACATAACCCAAACCAATAATAAAAACGACGCTTATTATCATCAAAATCACGGAGCGGCGCTTGTTACTATCGATTTGGGAGTACATAAAAAATTAGATTAATAAACTATCAATTTCCAACTGTATTCGGAGTTATCAACCGTCGGGGAAAAAGATAAATTGCAAACGCGTTTGAATTTATTTAGATTATTTTTAAAATGGATTCGAAAGGAATAGGATTTATTCGTTTTACGCAAATTAACGTATTCTATATCCTCAAAGATAACCGATCGTTTGGTGCCGGCTTTTGTTCTTAAATCTGAATGAATCTTGCCAATAAGTTTGTCACCGATATCTTCAGCTGTTAAACCAGGTAAATTTATATTTTCTTCAGCGATGAGCTTAAACAGTTGTTCAATCTTTCCTTCACGCGCCCAGTTTGGATTGAGATCATCAATGATTTTTGTTTCTGGTTGAGCAGACATATCCGAAACTTCGGGCGTTTTTTTGGCAATTGGTTTGTTTCTTGGTTTGTTGGGTTTTTGTTCCTTTTTACCGAGGTTGTTGGCTGAAAGATTGAGGATTGTTGCTACTTTTGACCAGCCTTTTTTGAATCTGCCGGGCTCAAAAAAATCTTTTAAATAAACATATGATTCCGGATGGCTTTCCTGGAGTATTTTTTTGATGAGTTCAGGGGTGGAAGCAGTAGCCTTTGATTTTACAAGACTTTCTCTGATTTTTTGAATTTCTTTGGCAAAAGCCTGAAGAAAAATTTTATCTTTTAGCTTTTCAAACAAAACTCTCAGGTATTTATCTGGAATATCATCCGGCTTGTTGTCGTGAATTTTTTTTACTAAGTCGTAGTACCTTTCAAGAGCATTTTCTGGATTCAAGTCGGGAATATCTAAGTCAGCCACATATTGTTCGACGCGAATTTGGTTTGGGTCTGGCGGTATTTCGACTACTGGTCGTTCCCTCAAATAATAACTAAGAGGAAGTTTAGGCGACATCTTCAGGGGGTCTTTATTTGCGTTAAAATCAACACTTTGTTCTCCCGGTGGGCGAGGAGGACGGCCTTCTTTTGACATAATATATCTTAGAATTTCACCTGTACATTTTGTCGTTCACCTTCCGCGGCTTGGAAGAATTCGTACTTCACAAAGTGCATCATACCGGCGAAAATATTGGTGGGGAAGGTTTGAATTTTGGTGTTGAAGTCGCGGACGTTGCCATTGTAAAAGCGGCGGGAAGCTTGAATCTTGTTTTCGGTATCGGAGATCTCGTCTTGTAATTGTAAAAAGTTTTGACTGGCCTTGAGTTCAGGATAATTTTCCGTGACCGCGAATAGTGTTTTGAGGGTGCCGGAGAGTTGATTTTCCGCCGCTTCTTTTTGCGCGAGCGTGGCATTTTTATTATCATGCACGGCCATGGCGGAAGTGCGGGCCTCGGTGAGCTTCACGAGGGTGTCGCGTTCGTGATTCATGTAACCTTTGACCGTTTCGACGAGATTGGGAATCAGATCATAGCGGCGTTTGAGTTGGACGTCAATATCGCTAAGCGCTTCGTCAACGCGATTTTTACTTGTTACCAATCCATTGTACATGCCGATAATAAGGAGTGCGAAAACCACCACGACGATAAGTAAAATTATGCTTGGACTCATAGAGTTAGATATTAATTATTAAGCTAAACACTTGGCTTTTTAATGTGACTAGTATATAATGTAAAGGATAATTTGGCAAGAAATTTACTACATTTTGACTATCATTAAATAGATTGTACCATGTTTACCTTATTTATTTTCATCGCCGTTTTAGCCTTGCTCGTTATTTCCCACGAATTCGGGCATTTTATTGTCGCGCGCAAAAATGGTATCACGGTGGAAGAATTTGGTTTTGGTTTCCCCCCTCGCCTCATTGGCATTCAACGTGTCAAGAGTGACAGCGGCAGTCATTGGGAAATTATTTGGCGTAAAAAACAACTTGAGGAGACATTGTCACATCACACGGGTACGCTATATTCCATCAATCTTATTCCCCTCGGCGGATTTGTTCGCATCAAAGGCGAAAATGCTACGGAATCCGGTGCTTATGAACGCGACAGTTTTAGTACCAAAAAAACTTGGCAGAAAGCGCTGGTTTTGGTGGCTGGCGTGGTTATGAATATTATCGTGGCGGCCATATTACTTTCCGTCGGGTATATGGTCGGCATGCCGAGCGCGGGAAATGATGCCGTTGGCAAACTCCAAGTGATGCAGGTGATTGCCGACAAACCAGCCGCCACCGCGGGCATTGTGGCTGGCGACGCCATTCTTAAAATTGGTACTTTAGAAAATCCGACCGTCAATCAGTTTCAACAGTATGTGAATAATCATAAAAATGAAGAATTATCGGTGGTAATTGATCACAAGGGTGAAACTATTATCAAAAAAATTCACCCCACCATTTATGCCGATACCGGAAAAGCGGGGATTGGCGTGGCAATCGTGAGCGTCGGTGTCGTGCGTTATCCGTGGTACCGTGCTATATTTGAAGGGTGTAAAAGCACTTGGGAATATTTAGTCTTAATTCTCCTCGGTTTTTGGCAGTTACTTTCCGGATTATTTCGCGGCGCCGGTGTCGGTGGGGCGGTTTCCGGGCCGGTTGGGGTGGCGGTAATGACCGGTGAAGCCGCTCGGCTTGGTTTGGGGTATTTATTACAATTTGCCGCCATGCTATCGCTTAATTTGGCCGTGTTAAACATCTTACCAATTCCCGCGCTCGATGGTGGACGTTTGCTTTTTGTGCTAATCGCGAAGGTTTTTCGTCGTGGTGTAGCGCCACGCGTAGAACAAATTTTTCATTCGGTCGGGTTTGTACTTCTTATGACATTGGTAGTAGTGGTGACGGTGCACGATATTGGCGCGTTCAAAGGAGCAATTGTGGGTTGGTTTACTAGAGTTTTTTAATTTTTTTATATGGTAGAGCGCAATGACGGTGGTGAAGAACAATTTAAAAAACAACAAATAAAAAAAATATTGGATATTCTAACCGAAAAATTGCATAAAAGTGGTGTTAGAATCAACGAAAAACTTTTTTTACAACGAGTTAATGATTTATTTGAACAAGAAGGTGATATTAAGAATTTTTTTACCAAAGCCCTTTTTCCTCAGTTTCAGTATGGTAATTTATTCGTGGACATTCAAGACGAGAAAATTAGAGAAGTGCTAATAAAAGTTTTGACCAACACGCAAAACGATTACCAAAATCCAGCGGGTAGCCGATTGCAACTTGTATCTGTTGAAGAGCAAGGTAATGAAGTAAGTAAACTACCAGAAAACAGAATGGATCAATTGTGTAATGGTGCCCGTGAGAAATTTCGCAAATGGGTGAGATCTGTCAGTACTGAAGAAGCAAATAAGGATCTTTTTTCTTTTATTGATATTAATAAGCTTATTGAGAATTTTGGGAAAGTAGCTCGGTTAGCATATTTAGAACATGAAAGAGATAGGCATTTGTTACCTGACATATCTCACGTTGATAATTTTTTAGTGATCGTTTTTGGGTATTTCCTGAATGATTTCCGGAAAGCTCAAGATTTATTCTATAATATTTATTCCAAAACTCCGGATTTTAATCGCAGTGAATATGAAATTAGATTTGTTGGTTTGTTGCGAAAGTTTCACGAAGATATCAAAAAATCTGCACGAGAGGATGTTGGGACCGGTCGAGTTCTTCCATTTAAAAAACAATAAAAAACTCAAAAGATAAATAGTATGCAAGACACCATTCAAAAGATAACCACTGAAAGTAAAGCCGCCATTCACTCAGCCAAAAATATGGCTGAGCTTGAAGTAATAGAAAATAAATATCTTGGCCGTAAACAAGGAGAACTTACCGCGCTCATGCAAAAGATGAAAGATTTGTCCGTCGAAGAACGCAAACAGTTTGGACCGGCGCTCAATGAATTGAAAAAACTTATTGAGAATGAAATTGAAATAAAAAAACAAGAATTTGAAAATGGTAGTTGGAATGAATTGGCCGAAAAAGAACGTATTGATATCACTCAGCCGGCATTACCGAAAAAACAGTTTGGTCACCTGCATCCGAATACGCTGGTTCAGCGTGATTTGGAAGATTTGTTTACCTCGATGGGTTTTCTCGTGCTCGATGGGCCGGAGCTTGAAAGTGATTATTATAATTTTTCGGCTTTAAACATTCCCGAAACTCATCCCGCTCGCGACATGCAGGATACTTTTTATATTAAAAACCATGCGGACTGGGTAATGCGCACGCATACTTCGCCAATGCAGGTGCGTGCCATGCAAAAATACGGCGCGCCATTGCGTGCCATCGTGCCGGGCAAATGTTATCGCAATGAAGCGACCGATGTCCGTCACGAACATACGTTTTACCAAATGGAAGGTGTAGTTGTCGACAAGGGAATCTCATTCGGTCATTTGAAAGGCGTACTTGAAGTGGTGGCAAAGCACCTTTATGGGGAGAATACTGCTGTGCGTTTACGTCCCAAGTTTTATCCCTTCGTTGAGCCGGGAGTTAATGGAGAGGTTACTTGTTTTACGTGTGCTGGAAAGGGTTGTCGGTTGTGTAAAAATACTGGTTGGTTGGAGATTTTTGGCGCCGGCATGATTCATCCAAACGTCTTAAAAGAAGGAGGAATTGACAGTAAAGTATATTCCGGTTTTGCCTTTGGTTTTGGTCTGACACGCTTGGTAATGTTAAAATATGGTATCGACGATATTCGTTTGCTCGAAAGCGGTAATTTGAAATTTTTGGAACAATTTTAGTATGCAAATATCTTTCAATTGGTTAAAACAACACGTAAAATTACCGGATTCTATTACGGCTGTTGAAGTTGCGGAAAAATTAAAGATGAGTACGGTAGAGGTGGAAGGAATTTTACAACCAGGTGCCACGTTTGATAAAGTGGTTGTCGGTAAAGTTTTAAGCGCTGAAAAACATCCCAATGCCGACAAACTTAAAGTTTGCCAAGTGGATGTTGGCGCGGAAACCGTCACTATTGTTTGTGGCGGTAGTAATGTGATCGCTGGCATGCTCGTGGTGGTCGCTAAAAATGGCGCCAAGGTAAAGTGGCACGGTGAAGGAGAATTAGTGGAACTTAAACCCACTGCTATTCGCGGTGTGGAATCACACGGCATGATTTGTGGCGCTGATGAAGTTGGCCTTTTGGCACAATTTCCTAAAAAAGAAGAAAAAGAAATTGTCGATTTGAGTAACTTAAATTTTAAACCTGGCACACCGCTCGCCGAGGCGCTTGGATTGAATGACGCGGTTTTTGAAATTGATAATAAATCTTTATCGAACCGCCCGGATCTGTGGGGACACTATGGTATAGCGCGAGAAGTGGCGGTACTTTTTAGTCGCGAAGTCAAACCATACAAAACAAAAAAAATAAAAGCAGGTAATGAATATAAAATCGCCGTAACCATCGATGATCAAAAAATGTGTTCACGCTATCTGGCTGTCGCGGTCGCGGGAATTGGCGTCAAAGAATCACCAGCTTGGTTGCAACAGAAGTTGGTCGCGGCCGGTATTCGTCCGATAAATAATGTCGTTGATATAACAAACTTTGTCATGCTCGACATTGGCGAACCGATGCACGCTTTTGATGTGCGCAAACTGAGTAATTCCAGCGAGGTAAATATCAATGTAAAAAAATCCGTGGCGGGAGAAAAGTTTAAAACTCTTGACGGTGTCGAGCGGACGTTGGCCGAAGGCACCATACTCATCGCTACGCCGGAAAAAGCCGTGGCGATCGCCGGGGTGATGGGTGGTGAGGAAAGCGCTATTTCTACGGATACGACCACCGTCGTATTTGAAGCGGCCAACTTCGATGCTGTTTCCATTCGTCGCACTTCCGGCAATCTTGGTCTGCGCACCGACTCTTCCACGCGATTTGAAAAAAGTCTCGACCCAACATTGTGTCAGATAGCTCTTGAACGGGCGGTAGAACTTCTTGTGGAGCTGTGCCCGGGCGCGCGTGTGGCAAGCGCGGTAGCAGAAGCGGGGACAATGCATTTATTTAAAGGACCAATCGAAATTCCAGTTGATTTTATTTCGTCACGACTGGGCGTAACTATTCCTCTTAAAACAATTAAAAAGATTCTGGAACACCTGGGTTTTGTTGTTAAAGAAAAAGGCAAATTATTAAGTATCGCCGTGCCATCTTGGCGCGCTCGCGATGTGCGGCTTCCCGAAGATATTGTCGAAGAAGTAGCGCGAATATATGGTTATGACAAAATTACCACCAGTTTGCCAAATTTTCCGGTCGTCCCGCCCTTAGTCAACCCACTCCGTGTTATCGAACGCGCGGTAAGCCAATGTCTAGCGAATGATTTTGGTTATTCGGAGATTTATTCCTATTCATTTGTGAGCGCATCCGCGATTGAAAAAATTGGCGAAAAAGTAGCGGATTATTTGGAGCTTGATAACCCATTATCCAAAGAAAAACCTTTCATCCGTCGTCACTTACTTTTGAACGTACTCGAAACCGCGCAAAATAATATTCATGAGTACGGTGAGGTTAAATTGTTTGAAATTGGTAAAGTATTTCATCAAGAAGTTCCCGGGCTGCGTACTACAACGAATGGCGCCGATTTATTACCCCGACAGGACACGGAATTTACCGCGCTCTTCACCAGTGAAAAAAATGCTGATCCGTGGAATGAAGTGCGAGCGGTCGCCGAGCGTTTGGCAACCGTGCTTGGCGTAAATTTGTTATTCAAAACCCCAAGTTCTTTTTCGCCATTTATGCACCCGGCGCGAACCGCCGAATTATCGGTCGGCAATGAAGTGGTCGGCCAAGTATTTGAGCTTCATCCAAAAACCGCCGCGCAATTTAAATTAACACACAGAGTTGGTTTGATAAATATAAATTTATCTCGTCTGCAGGAGCTTGCGTCCGTTAAACACCAATCATCATTCACTGCGCTGGCATTGTATCCGATGATCAAGCGCGATGTCGCTTTCGTGGTACCAAGCGAAGTTACTTACCAGGCGCTCAGCGAAGCATTACTACATATTGATCCGCTTTTGACTGGGGTGGGATTGTTTGACGTATACGCCGGGGACAAACTCAAAGCCGGTCACAAGAGTATGGCCTTTCATCTTATATATCAACATACTGAACGTACTTTGACGACGGTGGAGGTGGATAAAATACAGGCGACGGTGGAAAAAATGTTGGGCGATATTTTTAAAGCGGAACTGCGTGCCTAGTGTGTTGGCAGGATTTCTCTAATTGTGCTATACTACGAATGGGTTTAATTTTAAGAGCCACCAGGCTCGTTAAAAAGGAGTAGTATGTTTTCCACATCGCAAGATATTTTATATCTCGTCATCTCGTTTTGTATTATTTGGGTCACGGTTTTTCTGTGCTGGATGCTTTATTATGTGATGCGTCTTTTGCGCAACACCAATAAAATCGTGGAGGAATTTCGGAGTAAATTAAATGTACTCACCGAAACTCTCAACTACATTCGTGGTAAGGTCGAGCACATTTCCGGAATTATGACGCTCGCGAGTGGTGGTGTCACCGAGCTGGTGAAAAAAGTTGTTTCCAATAAAGCCAAACAGTGGATTGATAAAGGCACGGATGATTTTGATGAGGCCGCTAAAGACGCGGTGGACAAAGCGGTGAGTGCTACTGCCACCAAAATGAAAAAGGTTGCTCGACGGATTAGGAGATAAATTTTAAAAGCAAAAAACCGGCCAAAATGGCTGGTTTTTTTGTATTGCTATTGAGTGCTCTTTACGGTAAGATATGACCCACGTATAGTATCAATGTATGTCCAACTTTGTTCACCTCCACACCCACAGCCATTACTCGCTTTTGGATGCGTTGCCCAAAATTGACGACCTCGTCAAAGCGGCCAAAAAACAAGGGGCAACCGCGCTCGCGCTCACCGATCATGCCAATATGTACGGCGCGATTGAGTTTTATGAAGCCTGTGTAAAAGAGGGTGTTAAGCCAATTATTGGCGTAGAGGTGTATGTGACGCCGTACCGTTTGGCGGACAGCACTATTCTAGAACATAAGTACTATCATCTGGTATTGTTGGTAGAAAATAAGGTTGGGTACAATAACCTCATGAAGTTAGTATCGTTTTCGGAAATTGAGGGGCGACGGTTAAAGCCGTTGGTAGACCATGAAACGCTCGAAAAATACCACGAAGGATTGATTGCGTTGTCTGGGTGTATGGAGGGGGAATTGCCGACACTTTTAAAAAATGAAAATAATAGTGAAAAAGCAAAAAAATTAGCGGAAGAATATAATCGTATTTTTGGTGCCGGTAATTTTTTTCTGGAACTGAATGATTTGCCAGATAAAGAAAGTCAGATGGAAGTGAATACCGCTCTTGCGGCGCTTGGGAAAGAATTGGGCATTCCGTGTGTCGTCACGCGCGACGTTCATTATTTACACTCCGACGATAAAGAAGCGCAAGATATTTTGACTTGCATCGCGAGTGGTCAATCACTGGAAGAACCAAATCGAGTTTCGATGTCGAATGTGGACTATTCCATGGCACCAATCAAAGAAATAGTTGGTCGGTTTAGGCACTTACCGGAGGCCATTGAAAATACCGTTAAAATCGCCGAACGTGTTAATCTTAAACTTGAACTAAACAAATGGCACTTTCCCGCCATCGAAATTCCCGAAAATAAAACGGCCGATGTCTATTTGCGTGAACAAGTTTATGAGCGTTTACCAAAGCTTACCGAGCTTACGGAGGTAGTAAAAGCGCGACTGGAGTACGAACTCGACATTATCGCCAAAAAAGGCTATTCACCATACTTTTTGGTGGTGGCCGACTATGTTCGCTACGCCCGTGAGAATGATATTGTGGAAACCACTCGTGGATCAGCCGCCGGTTCGCTCGTGTCTTACGCGATGGGCATCGTCAACGTCAACCCGATGTTTTTTAAATTGCCTTTTGAGCGGTTTCTTAATCCGTTTCGTCCGAGTCCGCCCGATGTGGACGCGGACTTTGCCGATGATCGTCGTGACGACATGATCGCATACGTAACGAAAAAATATGGTCATGATCGCGTGGCGCAAATTGTTACTTTTGGTACGATGGCGGCGCGGGGCAGTATTCGCGACGTGGGTCGCGCGCTTGGGTATAGTTATTCATTTTGCGACCAGGTATCCAAACTCATTCCGTTTGGCGCGCAAGGTTTTAACATGACTTTGAAAAAAGCCATCGACCTCGAACCGGAACTCAAAGAACTTTATACCAAAAATACTCAGGTGAAGCGGTTGCTCGATCTTGCTCAAAAAGTAGAAGGTTGCGCGCGTCACACCTCTATTCATGCCGCCGGCGTAGTCATTTCACCCACCGATTTAACCGAGTTTACTCCCATTCAACACGAAGTTGGTGGTACCAAAATGGTCACACAATACGAAATGCACGCCGTCGAAGCGGCCGGTCTTCTCAAAATGGATTTCTTGGGTATTCGTAACTTATCTATCCTTGGTCACGCCGTCGAAATCGTACAAAAAACCACTGGTACAAAAGTAGACATTCATCATCTCGATCCGTGGGATGACAAAAAAACTTATGAAATGTTGGCGCGCGGTGAAACCATTGGTGTGTTTCAGCTGAGCGGTTCCGGCATGACGCGTTATCTCAAAGAATTAAAACCGGCCAGCATTTTCGATATTATGGCGATGGTTGCCCTGTTCCGCCCGGGTCCGATGGAATCAATTCCCGAATACATTCGTCGCAAAAATGATCCGAGTACCATCGATTACCTCGATTCGCGCATGAAAGATTATCTCGACCAATCGCTTGGTCTTATCGTCTATCAGGACGACGTGCTTCTCACCGCGATAAATCTGGGTGGTTACAACTGGGAAGAGGCCGATAAATTTCGCAAAGCCATGGGTAAGAAAATCCCCGAGGAAATGGCAAAACAAAAAGAGAAGTTTTTTAAGGGTTGTCGTGAATACGGCAAAGTTCCTGAAGTTAAAATCCACCGACTCTGGGAACTCATCGAGCCGTTCGCGGCCTACGGCTTCAACAAAGCCCATGCCGCGAGCTATGGCGTGGTCGCCTACCAAACCGCCTACATGAAGGCAAATTTTCCGATTCAGTATATGACAGCTGTACTGATTGCGGAAAGTGGTGATATCGACAAAGTACCGCCAATTATTCATGAGTGTGGTCGCATGGGAATTTCGGTGTTGCCACCGGATATTAATCACAGTTTTAAAAGTTTTGCCATGGTTAGCCCGGAAGGTGGTACGGCGCATATTCGTTTTGGTCTGAACGGCATTAAAAATCTTGGCGAACACATCGCGGACGCAATTTATCAAGAACGCAAAAAGAATGGACCGTATACAAACCTAGAAAATTTTCTTTCGCGCGTTCAGGATAAAGATTTAAACAAGAAATCCTTGCAAAGTCTAATCAAGTGCGGCGCTCTCGATAGTTTTAAATATGATCGCGGTCAATTATTGGCAAATATTGAGAGTATACTTACTTTTGTTCACGGTCATCAGGAGAAAAAAGAAACCAAACAACATTCACTTTTTTCCGGTAGCACGCTTTCTGTTGATCTAAAATTGCGTTTGGTGCCGGCCAGTCCGGCGACAGCAGACGAAAAACTTACGTGGGAAAAAGAATTGCTTGGCCTGTATGTTTCCTCCCACCCATTTTCTTTTTACGAAAAAGCAATGGGTCGGGTGCTTGTTCCCATCAATGAGCTCGGAGCGCAAGGACGTAAACAATGGGCGATTGTCGGTGGAATTATTGATAGTACGAAGAAAAAAATTACACGCAGTGGTTCGGCGATGATGTTCGTAAACATTCAGGATACTTCGGGATCTCTTGAACTTTTGGTATTTCCAAAAACGTATGAAACTACCAAGGATGTGTGGGTGGAGGGGCGAACAGTATGTGTCGTTGGTCGTACTGGTGAAGAAGAGGGTGATGAAAAATTATTTGTGGAAAAAGCCTATCATCTTACCAAAGAAAATGTTCACGCCCTCACCGCGCAACTTGGTGGAGGAGGGGGTAACTACGCCTCCATGCGTTCCTATGTGACCCCGGAAGTTTCGGAAGTGGTATCAGAAGATTCCTGTGAGATTATTTTGACCGCGGAGACAATGAAAGAAAAAGCGGAATCCATTAAATTGATTTTTAAGAAATTTCCCGGAACCAAAACGGTTTATTTAAAAGTGGGAGACAAGAAAATAAAAACCGCTTACCAGGTAAACGATTCGGAGGAGATGAATAACGAGCTGTCGGAAATTATTTAAGTTTTATTTTTTTTGTCCCCTCCTTATGGAGGAGGGGGTAGGGGGAGGTCAAAGTTGCCCCACTATTACTTCTTTGAGCCCTCGCCGGGCTGGCGATACTTTTTTATAGAAAAAAGTATCCAAAAACTATTGGGGGTCCAGAACCACTCGCTTGGCTCGGGCTAGCCCCCCAAACCCCCGACAGACAGATGTTGGCCAGCGAAAACGCTGTTTTTTTGTTAATATAGCCAAAATAAGCCTCTGTCTATTGACAAAACCGCCAAAATGTTATATAAATATGTGTTGTTCTTTATATAATATTAGCTAAAATGAGATGAGCTTTAGTACTGTTTATTAGAAAAAGCACTACGAAAGCTCTTCTCATCTCGAGGGAGACCTCTAGTCCCGGGGAAAGGGACACAATGCCATTTGGGCCAACATAATGTTTGCCTGAGGGAGATCTGTCATGAGCAATCCGCTTGTGCGGAGGCAACCCGACCTGAGGTTCCCGCTCGTCGGCACCTTCGTGAAGAGGATCATCATCAAGCCGTACAAGGCCAAGTCCATCGCCAAGGCAATCAAGCTCGGCAAGTACGACTACCATCACGATGACATCGACATCGTCAAGATTTTCGCCGACGACGAGGTGGGCCTCACCAAGGAGGTGGGCGTGGACCTGTTCCAGTATGACCAGAACTGGTCCTACAAAGGGATGTTAATCTGGGCCAAGGAAAACGGCAACAAGAAGCAGATACTGCTCAAGCACATCCTCGGTATCGGCATCCACTTTTCTGGTATGGGTTATATCGTGGAGACCGGCACCGTGCGGCGCGGTTGCGCGCTCGGCATTGGCGACTTTTGGGGCCAAAACGCACTGTGCCTGCATCCGGTCAATGGTGGTTGGGTTCGGACCGTCATGGTCGGCTTCCTCAGCGAGCCTGGCAGGTAGTCATTGGGTTCATAGCACCTTGGAAGTTTCAAGGTCGTCTGGATCCTTCGGCTAAAAACAAAAGACCCTCGGTTGCGTTTGCGCCGAGGGTCTGTTCTTTTTTAAATAGGTTTTTAAACAATCTTCCAATTCGGATCCGCCGAAATAGTTCGCCAGTCGGTGAACTTTTTTTGTTTGGCGAGGTAGTAGCCGGCGGCGGCGATCATCGCGCCGTTATCCATGCAAAATTCCGGTGACGCCATTTTTAATTTGGTGTCGGCCAATTTTGTGTTCACGGATGTTTCCAAAGTTTCCCGGAGTTTTTTGTTGGCCGAAACACCGCCTGCGAGAATAACAGTTTTGACATTATATTGTTTAGCCGCGCGAATTGTTTTTGCGATGAGCACATCAACAATCGCTTGTTCAAAACTGGCGCAGAAATCGTTGATTGTAATTTCCGGACTAAATTTATTATCCCGCGACCAATAAAGCGCCGAAGTTTTTAATCCGGCAAAACTAAAATCAAAATTTCCATGCGTCATCATAGGGCGTGGAAAATCAATCGCGGAAATATTGCCCAATGCTCCCAGTTTAGAAATATGCGGACCACCAGGATAGGGGAAGCCAAGTAGTTTAGCCACCTTGTCGAAACACTCGCCAGCGGCATCATCTTTGGTCGCGCCAAGAATAGTATAATCGCCGTGGTCGCGCATGAGAATAAGCTCGGTATGCCCACCGCTGACGATGAGAATTAAAGCGGGAAAATCAATTGTTGGACTTTGGACTTTGGACTTTGGACTTTGTAATTCCACGGAATGTATATGTCCATCGATATGATTAACCGCAACGAGCGGAATATTTTTCACCCAGGCTAGAGTTTTTGCGGCCTCGACACCCACAATCAGTCCAGTGATGAGTCCTGGTCCAGCAGTCACCGCAATCACATCCGGTGTCGGCTGGTTTTTCAGAACCTCTTCGATTAGCGGAACGATTTTTTCCGCGTGCATGCGTCCGGCGATTTCCGGCACCACGCCGCCATATTTGGCGTGCACATCGATTTGCGAAGCGGTTTTTTGCGCAATAACAAAATGACCCTGGTCCGAAGATTCGAGCAGGGCCACTGAAGTGTCGTCACAAGATGATTCGATGCCGAGAATGAGCATAACAGAGAGATAAGCAGATTATGCAGAGTAAGCAAAGTAAGCAAGATAAGCACGAAGAATTTTTGCCTATTCTGCTTACTTTGCTTAATCTGCTTATTACCATTTGTGTCAAGGGCGGGGCTCGAACCCGCGACCTTAGCGTTATGAATGCTACGCTCTAACCAGCTGAGCTACCCTGACATAGCACATATACTACTGAAAAAAGACTAAAAAGTCAAGATTTTGGCTTTAAAAATAGAGAACCCGCCGAAAGAGAACGAGCTCTCTGCGGCGGGCGGTGGTTGGCGGGGCTATCTGAGGGGGATAAAACAACTACTGTGAGTTCTTGTGAACGATCCTTCCTTACGACGCCCCGATTCAGTTAGTGAGTAGTGTGGCCGTATATTGCGAACATCACTTGGACGATTACTCACTTTACGAGTGATGCGGACGAAACCGATGAGCCGAAGTATGACCAAGCAAATACGGACGTCGCCCAGGCTCGGCCTGGTGGTCTCGAGCAACTCGATTACTGTGTGGAGATGTTTGGCCGTCTCGTAGCGATGGTCAGTCGCTATAAGTTGTAGGAGCGTTCTGCACACTCTAAACAACTTTACTTTTCCCAAACTGGCTTTCATTTGGGCCAGTCTTATCTCTAGCGTCATCCTGATCGACATGGAGCCCTCATTGGGTGAGTGGTGGGAAAATGTGGCTAAAAAGCTAGGGTTGAGTATACTATATTTTGACTAAAAAGTCAAGGATTGCCGGGACCAAAAACGTATGGTACAGTAATGAATATTTATGACCGAAGAAAAACAATTTCCCAAAAACTTTTTCTGGGGTTGTGCTACGTCAGCGCACCAGATTGAAGGCGGGCTCACCAATGATTGGACCGAATGGGAAAAATCCGCCCACCGTACCGAACACCTCAAAAAACAAAATCTTAACCCGCAGGATTTTATTTCGCATAAAGCGGCCAATTCGTTTGAAGATAATAATGCCGATGTTGCTTGTTTGAAAGGTCTAAGTGCGAATGCGTATCGTTTTTCGGTTGACTGGTCGCGAATTGAACCGCGAGAAGGGGAATTTGATGAACAAGCTTTGGCTTATTATTTGAATTTGATAAAAAAATTACGCGCGCACAATATTGAACCGTTTGTAACACTTTGGCATTGGCCACTACCGCTGTGGCTTCGCGACAAAGGCGGTTGGGCATCGCCACAAATAGTAAAATATTTTGAACGTTTCGTACAAACTGCCGTTAAGTATTTGAATACCGACGTAAATTTTTGGTTGACCTTGAATGAGCCAATGGTGTATAGCTCGATGAGCTATTTGAACGGTGAGTGGCCACCACAGAAAAAAAATCCCTGGTTGTATTATTGCGTTATTAATAATTTAATTAAAGCGCACCGTATTGCCTACGCAGTGATTAAAAAGATTGATTCAAACAATCAAGTGGGCATTGCCAAACATAATATTTATTTTGAGGCGTACCAAGGTAAGTTGTTTAATCGATTACTCAAAGCGGGCGCGGACTGGTGGTGGAATGAAAGGTTTTTAAATAAAATTAAAAACTACCAGGATTTTATCGGTCTTAATTATTATTTTCACAACAAAGTCAATTATGGCTTTGGAAAGAAGCACGAGCATGATAAATATTCCGATATCGGTTGGGGATTGCATCCTGAAGGAATTTATCATTTACTCAAAGATTTGCAGAAATATGGCAAACCGGTATATATTACCGAAAACGGTTTAGCCGACCGTGGTGACCAACACCGTTCGTGGTATATCCATGAGGTATTAAGTAACGTACACCGCGCTATTGCCGAAGGCGTACCGGTAAAAGGATATTTCCACTGGTCGCTCATTGATAATTTTGAGTGGGCACATGGTTTTCATCCACGTTTTGGCTTATATGAAGTAGACTATCAAACCTTTGAACGCAAAGCGCGTTCATCGGCGGAATACTATAAAGATATTTGCGAGCACAATCTAATAGTTTAAATAAGAATAAAAAAATCACCAACATCGGTGATTTTTTAAAATTATTGTTTTCACCCAATATCATGCGCTCCACTCTCGCGCATGCCAGCATTGGTAATTTGCACAAACTCAGCCACTTCCTGCAATTCCGCAATCGAGTGGGCGTTGGTATAGCTCATACCCGAGCGAAGTCCACCCACCAGTTGAGCCACGATGTCAGCGAGCGGTCCCTTGAATGGAACCACCGACTCCACGCCTTCCGGCACGACATCCTGCAAATCTTTCTTTTCCAAACCAAGGTTTTTTCTTTTTTCACTGACATCAAAACTGGCACTACCGCGATATACTTTGTATTTTTTATCGCCACGCGACATTACCCGACCAGGGCTTTCTGTCGTGCCGGCAAAAAGTCCGCCAATCATTACTGTATCCGCTCCGACACCTATCGCTTTCACAATATCACCAGATTTTTGAATACCGCCGTCAGCAATCACTGGGGTATTATATTTTTTTGCTACTTCCGCGCATTCCATTACCGCCGTGAGCTGTGGAACGCCACAACCCGTCACCAGTCGAGTAATACAGGTGGTACCAGGACCAACACCAACTTTGATGGCATCCACTCCCGCCGCGCACAATTCTTCGGCCGCCGTAGCGGTTGCAATATTTCCAACAATAAGTTCCACACTACCACAAACTTCGCGTAGTTTTTCAATTGCTCTAAACATCAAATCCGAATGGCCGTGGGCAATATCCACCACAATCACATCCACTCCCGCTTTCACCAATTCTTGCGCGCGTTCCAGATAATCACCCTGCACACCCACTGCTCCACCCACAATCAGTTGACCGTGCTGATCAACATTCGCGTGTGGGTACTGTCCCAAATGTTGAATATCACTCATGGTCACCAACCCTTCAATCTCGCCATCTTTATTAATGATCGGTAGTTTTTCAATTTTCTTTTGCGCCATGATGTATTTTGCTTCAGTAAAGGTCACGCCTTTTTCTGCCACCACCAGTTTTTCAAATGGTGTCATGATTTCTTGTACCAACTGGTCGTCGTGCGTAGCAAACACCAAGTCACGACTAGAAATAACACCACGTAATTTACGATCACCATTCGCAATCAATAGTCCGCTTACTCCCAAAATTTCTACTTTTTGTTTGACTTCACGAACTGTTGCTGTAGGGTCGATAGTGTATGGATCGCTAATAATCAAATTCTGCGCGCGCTTTACCCGACGAATGACCGCCGCGTTATCTTCAATGGTCATAAAACGGTGCACAATGCCAATACCACCCAGGCGCGCGAGAGTAACGGCCATCGCTTCACCCGTCACCATATCCATATTGGCGCTTACCAGGGGGATGTGTAAATTGATTTTTTTGGTTAATTTAGTTGTCGTTACGGCTTCTTTTCGGGAAGTAAAAGTGGAGCGTCTTGGTATGATTAATACGTCGTCGTAGGTCAGTGCTAGGGGGATTATTTTTTTCATATTTCTGTATAATTATATCGCCTAATCGATTATAACAGGTCAGCGAAAAAGTACAATGATAATTTATTTTTCATCATCATTTTTTTTCACTGTCATTCTGAGCGAAGTCGAATAATCCCTTCAATCACTTTTTCGAGCCCTCGCCGGGCTGGCGATACTTTTTTATAGAAAAAAGTATCCAAAAACTATCGGGGGTCCATAACCACTCGCGTGGCTCGGGATGGCCCCCCGAACCCCCGACAGACAATTGGAAACAAGCGACAAACACCCAAAATGGGAGTTTGAGGGGCGCCAGCTGTTTGAGCCTCTCGCGAGGCGAGTTCTGCCGACCCTCAAAACCTTTTGGTTACTTTTCAGTTATGAAAAGTGACAAAGGAAAAATATGAATTAAGAAAAAGTGATAGAGCGTCAGCGGAAAGGCAGACATAAAAACAGTCCACACAAGGCGGACTGTTTTTACCAAATTCATATTTTTATGCTAACCACGTAAACTTCTGAACAAGTGCAGTAGACTTCCACCACTTACCAATACCCAGTACTTCTCCAGCCGATGGCGCGGCGTGGATCGCAAGACCAATAAGACAAATTGTTTCGAGAATATGTTCATCAAGAAATGGATGGTTTGCTGGTGGCAAGAGCGCTGTCCACATAAATAATGTCATCAGAGCGCCACTCCAACCGGCGATTTTGACGCCAGCGCCGATAGTCATGGCAATACCAATACCAAGCAAGCCAAGCATGAATAACCAGTTCACTAGTGGTTGACCGGCGATGCTTTGATAGAAAGAGGAAAACGGTCCGTGAGTGCCAAATTTAAGAAAACCAAGTGTTGGTGAACCGCCATTGATCCAAGCGGCTTCGGCTTTGGTCGCAAATCCCAAGCCAAAAACTTTATCAAAAAATGCCCAAAGAAAGAGCAAACCCATAAAGATACGGAGGGTTGCCCAGAAGTATGCGTCACGTGGAAGCATAAGGTAGTTAATTAAGAATAAATTAGCGAATATTCACGGTAGTAGCGTAAGCTCGGCATTGTTCAGCCAGCTTGCCGGTCTCTTCTTCGGAAAATGGCGTGTAGTTTTGAAAGGCCGGATCAAGCGTGGTGGCCGGTCGAAAAGTTTGTAGATTCCAGTTGGTCGCTCCTTGCACCAACTTGCCCATCGCGGTAACTACGGCGGTGGGGTGAATTTCTTTAATCAGAGTGGTACGAAATTCGTAAGGTATGGTATTTTGTTTTAGCAGTTCAATGCTTTTGACAATATTTTCTTCCACTACCCACTTACCCGCCAGTTCGTGGTAGTGGGGCAAATCGGTTTTTACATCCATTGCGACGTAGTCTACCAGTTTTTCGGCAATCAGCCGGGCAAGCATTTCCGGCCGATTACCATTACTATCCAGTTTAACGAGTAGACCAAGGGTTTTTATTTTACGAATAAACGGTTCGAGGTCGGGCATGAGTGTCGGTTCGCCACCGGTAATCACCACGCCATCGAGTAACTTTTTACGTTGTTCTAGAAAGTTGAAAAACGCTTCCTCGGTAATGAACGATGAGCGGAGTGCCGCCACTCGTTCGGGTAAGACAAATTCGGGGTTATGACAGAAACTGCAACGAAAGTTGCAGCCCGGTGTGAAGATGATACAGGCAACTTTTCCTGGATAATCTAGAATTGTAAACGGCTGGATGCCGCTTATTAACATAGTATATACTGATTGTTGAATTCGTGATTGGCCACTTGAGTTTCCGTAAAATGTTTGCGGGAAACGTGCTCGGATTTTTTTCCGGTATTAAAATGCGATACGGGACGATGATAACCCATCACCCGAGTCCACACTTCGCAACGAGTGCGTTCTTGAGGCAATATGGAAGCGGCAGCGGCGGTCATATTATAACATTTTAAATTAGTTAGTTAATTATTTTTTGTTAGCGGGTAGGCGTTGGACTGGAGTGTTTGATTCGCCAAGTATCATCAAGCACTGGGGCAGAGGTGATGCCGCGTTCTTTATCGCATTTTGGACACCAATCATATTCGCCGGCCAGATAGCCATGGTTGGGGCAGATGGAAAATGTCGGTGTAATGGTAATATAAGGCAGGCGGAAATTGGTCAGAATCTTCCGCACCAGAATACGGCAAGTTTCCGCGCTACTAATCTTTTCAGTCATATAGCAGTGCAGTACAGTGCCGCCGGTGTATTTTGTCTGTAAATTGTCCTGGAGTTTGAGTGCTTCGAAAACATCATCAGTGTAGCCCACGGGAATTTGTGATGAGTTGGTATAATATGGCGCGGCGATGGTGCCCGCTTGGAGAATACCCGGAAAACGTTTTTGGTCTTCTTTGGCAAAACGGTAGGTGGCGCCTTCAGCCGGCGTGGCTTCCAGATTATACAGATTTTTGGTTTCCGTTTGGAAGTCTTGGAGTCGAGCGCGCATGACATCGAGAAGCTCGGTAGCAAATTGTTGTCCCCACGGAGTAGTAATGTTTTCTTTATCATCGGTAAAGTTGCGGATGGCTTCGTTGATGCCATTTATACCAATAGTCGAGAAATGGTTTTTGAGAAAGCCCAGATAGCGTTTGGTGAAAGGAAACAATCCGCGATCAATCCATTTTTGAATCTCTTTACGTTTGATTTCGAGCGATGTTTTGCTGAGATCCATGAGGCGGAGGAGTCGTTCAAACATTTTCGCTTTATCGCCTTTGTACATATAACCAAGGCGAGCCGCCGAAATAGTTACAACACCAATCGAACCGGTCATTTCCGCTGAACCAAACAGACCACCGCCACGCTTGCGCAATTCTTTCATGTCGAGCTGTAAGCGGCAGCACATGGAGCGTACATCGCTGGGGTTTAGATCGGAGTTTACGAAATTCTGGAAATATGGCGTGCCATATTTAGCCGTCATTGCAAAAAGCGGTAGATTTTTTGGGTCTTCCCAATTAAAATCCTTGGTAATATTGTAGGTGGGGATAGGGAAAGTAAAAGTACGACCTTTCGAATCACCCTTGGTCATCACTTCGATAAAAGCGCGATTGACGATATCCATTTCTTTCTGTAGTTCGCCAAAGGTATAAGCAAAAGGCTTGCCACCGAGGAGTAAGCGTTTTTCTTTCAAATCGGCGGGGCAAAGCCAATCAAGGGTGATATTGGTAAAAGGTGTTTGGGTACCCCAACGTGATGGGATGTTTAAATTAAACACGAAGGATTGGGTATTCTGGTAAGTATAATCATACACTTTTTTGGATACATATTTTTCTTGTGCTTCGACACTTGGAAAAGTCATTCCGCTGTCAGCGATTTCTTGGCGCACCTCCATTTCATATTTTTTAACAAATGGCGCCATGTAAGTATCAAAGCTCGAGAAAGCTTGCGCGCCCGCCCATTCGTTTTGGAGTGTCCCAAGGAAATTCACCATTTGCGCCACGGCGGAAGATAGATGTTTTGGCGGTCCGGATTCAATTTTATCAGCAATACCATTAAACCCTTCTTCGAGCAACGCGCGTAAACTCCAACCGGCGCAGTAACCGGTAAACATTCCCAAATCATGAATATGATAATCAGCGTTGCGGTGTGCGTCGCCGACTTCTCTAGGATAAATATGGGAAAGCCAATAATTAGCGACCATTTTTTCTGAATTTTTTAAAATCAGTCCGCCGATTGAGTAACCGATATTGGCATTTTCGTTAATACGCCAATCAAGATGGCTGAGATATTCATCAATGGTCTTGCCAACTTCCACTACGACATTACGGTCGGCGCGCGCTTCGTTGCGTTTTTCACGGTAGAGGATATAGGCTTTCGCCACCGCACTATAATCAAAATTGATAAGTGTCTGTTCGATAATATCTTGAATTATTTCTACTTGTGGGACTTTATTGGCAAATTTGGTTTCCAAAATCTTCGCGACCTCATCGGTAATGACGCTAATGGCCGCCGAGTCGGGCGTACCCACCGCGGCAAAAGCTTTGGCAATTGCTCCGGCAATCTTGGAACTGTCAAAATCTACTACTGCACCGTTACGTTTTTGTATTTTGTGAATAGGCATAATAGCGCTACCTCCTACATACATAAATAAAAAACTCACCCTTGGGGGCGAGCTTCAAAGAGCTTCTGAGTTTTATTTTTTCTTCGCGCCCATTGTCACGCGTCCGGGACAAATGGGAATAGCACAAAGAAGTTCGTTAAATTGACTACTTTTCAAAACATTTTGCTCATTGCAACTATCACATTTGATTTCGATGATGCCTTCGACGAGCAGTCCTTTGAAGAGCAGATGGTGACACTTGTGACACCGAAATTCTCGGATAGAGAGAGCCATAAAAAAGTTTCAGTGAGATTATTGTAGCTCCGTTGCACATCAGCGTCAAGGATTCGAAAACCGATTTTTCTTTGGCTGAGGTGAGCCAAAAAGAGCGTAAATATTTTTAAAGTGCAAAAGTTATCCACAGTTTTAGCACATCTAGTATATTATTTTTATTTTAACCACTACCCGTAGTATACCACTAACTAAAGAAGTGTGGTATATTAGACTTATAATTTTTAATCTATGTACTATGCTCTATAGCATATTATTTCTTGTCGGACGCGTCCTATTCGGTGGCTATTTTGTCATGGCTGGGTATAGTCATTTCAAAAATACCGCCATGCTTGTGGGCTACGCTCAGTCGAAGGGTATGAAGCAAGGCAAAATCGCCGTACTCGTGAGTGGTGTATTGCTCGTTGCTGGCGGTTTAGGAGTATTATTCGGCGTCGCGATTCAAATCGCGGTTGCTTGTCTCATACTTTTCCTCGTCCCGGTAAGTTTCATCATGCACGCCTATTGGAAAGTCACCGATCCAATGGCGAAGATGGGGGATATGGTCAATTTCAACAAAAACATGGCGCTCGTTGGCGCGGCGCTCATGTTGCTTATGCTTCCGATGCCTTGGGTTTGGAATTTGTTCTAAAAAAATAATCAAAAAAATTCCGTCGGTCAAATACTGGCGGTTTTTTTATCTTTATTTTTCATTTTCATTTTTTTCATTGTCATCTCGAGGGGGTTCACCCCGAGAGATCTCTGGCTTACCAGCGATGCCCTCGCCGGGCTGGCATTACTTTTCATAACTGAAAAGTAACCAAAAGGTTTTGAGGGACGGCAGAACTCG
>Ga0172379_10002234_pt1 | contig 35069 bp, 33 predicted proteins | sample GrowelOW334metaG_FD_119756 | JGI IMG/M metagenome (GOLD analysis project Ga0172379, IMG submission 119756) | Groundwater microbial communities from an aquifer near a municipal landfill in Southern Ontario, Canada - Groundwater well OW334 metaG | ecosystem: Environmental > Aquatic > Deep... | reverse complement strand
GGGCATGGTTCGGCACAGTATGGCACACCGGAGGCCGGGGGACAAATCGGCGCGCGGCGGCGGACGGGGGAGCGGGACGGCCCGGGACTAGCGGCGGCGGACGGGGTACGGGGCGGGGGCGGGCGGGCGGGTCAGCAGGTAGCCGACGACACCGACCAGGCCGACGCCGCCGGCCATGAGGGCCAGCCTGGTTCCGCTGGACATGGCGGTCGCGTCCGTGGCGGCCAGCGGCGGCGCGATGAGCGACTGCGCGGCGGTCTGCAACTGCAGCATCTGCTGCTGCAGCGCCTGGACCTGCGCCTGCGCCTGCAGGGCCGTCGCGCTGTTCGCGGGGGCCTGCTGGGCGCGCAGCATCGCCTGCTGCAGCTCCATCTGCTGCTGGGCCATCTGGTTCTGCATCTCGAGCTGGCGCTGCTGGAACTGGCGCTGCTGGCTCGCGGCGTCCGCCTGCAGGCCCAGGCTGATCCCGCCCAGGACGGCCTGCACGCCGGTGTTGATGGTGCGCGTGGTGTCCTGCGCGGTCCATCCGGATCCGGGCACGGAGAACTGGTCCTTGCCGCCGAAGCCGCCCTGGCCCATCTGCTGGAAGGCGGTGGCGTTGTAGGTGGCGTTCGAGGCCGGGGTCCAGGTCGCCCCCACCGCGCCGGTGTAGCTGGACGACGGCGTCCACGAGGCGGTGCCTCCGTAGGCATCCGCACCCGTCACGTTGTCGCCGGCCGGGCGGGTCGGGCCGACCCGCTGGCAGAGGTAGTCGAGCTGGTCGCGACGCCAGCCACCGACCCAGTTCACCAGGCGGTCGATGCCGACGGTCGTGCCGGTGGCCACCTCGACGTCCTCGCGGAGGCCGACGGGGATGGCGATGCCGATCTCGGAGGCGACCTGGCCCACGACGGTCATGCGCGAGAGGTTGTCCATCGTGCGCAGACCGGCGAGGCAGGCCTGGTGCTTCTCCGCCGCGCCCACCCCGGAGAAGGGCAGGCCGGCCGGGCGCGTCGGGACGCGGGTGCCGGTGCGGCGGGTGGGGATCACGTAGTTCGACTGCCGGAAGCCCGGGACGGGCAGGTTGTTCGGGTTGCGGTCGCGATCGGCCGCGGCGCTCGTGATCTGCGGCGCCGCGATCGGCACCGGCAGGCCGACGCCCGCCCGGCGCTGGGTCGGTACGGACGAGGCCGTGCCGGCGCGGAGCGGGACGCCGGTCATGATCGGGCAGCCCGCGGCGGCGGTCGGCGTCGCACCGTTGAAGTCCGGCGGCGAGAAGTCGACCACGCTGACCTCGTCGAAGCGGACCTCGACGCGCCTGCGGGCGGGCGGGAAGCCGGGCACCGTGGCCTCGACCAGGTACGCGCCCGACTCGAAGGGCGCGCGGCCCACCGAGCCCTGCTGCACGAGGGCCGTGCCGGGCACCGTGATCGTGGCTCGCGCCGGCATGCCGTTGACGCGCACCGTCAGGTAGCCGATCCCCTGGGGCGGATGCAGCGGCGTGCCCTCGGCGACCGGCAGGCCGGCCGGGCGCGTCGGGACGCGGGCGCCGGTGCGGCGGGCGGGGATCACGTAGCTCGACTGCCGGGAGCCCGGGACGGGCAGGTTGTTCGGGTTGCGATCGGCCGCGACGGGGGTGATCTGCGGCGCCGCGATCGGCACCGGCAGGCCGACGCCCGCCCGGCGCTGGGTCGATACGGACGAGGTCGTGCCGACGCGGAGCGGGACGCCGGTCATGATCGGGCAGCCCGCGGCGGCGGTCGGCGTCGCGCCGTTGAAGTCCGGCGGCGAGAAGTCGACCACGCTGACCTCGTCGAAGCGGACGGTCACCCGCTTCATCGCGGGCGGGAAGCCGGCGACCTCGGCCTTGACCAGGTACTCGCCCGACTCGAAGGGGATCCGGCCGACCGACCCGTACTGCACGAGGTCCGTGCCGGGCACGGTGATCTTCGCGCGGGCCGGCATCCGGAGGATGCGGATGGTCAGGTAGCCCAGGCCCTGCGGGTCGTGCAGGGGGGTGCCTTCCCCGGGGGCGCCCGCGGGGGCGACCGGGGCCGGAGGGATGTACGTGGCGACCTGGCCGCGGGGCTCGGAGATCGCGGCGCGGCCCGCCGGTGCGGTCGGGCCCGGGACGTACGTGGCGACCTGGCCGCGGGGCTCGGAGATCGCGGCGCGACCGGCGGGGGCGACAGCGCCCGGACGGTACGTGGGCGAGCCGGCCGGGGACAGGTAGCCCGCGGCGCGGGTCTGGCCCGGGATGTACGTGGCGACCTGGCCACGGGGCTCGGAGATCGCGGCACGTCCTGCCGGCATCACGGCGCCCGCGCGGTACGTGGGCGAGCCGGCCGGAGACAGGTAGCCCGAGGGCTTGGTCACGCCGGGGCCGAGCGCGTCCGGGGTGGCGATCACGGGGTTCGCCTGCGTGGCGGTCCCCTTGTCGCCCAGCAGCGGCGCCTGCATCGCGTCCATGCGGCCCGACTCCGAGCCGACCGGCTCCATCCGTCCGACGCTCGAGGCCGGCGGCCCGGCCGGGGGCTCGGCCGGCGGCCCGGCCACCGGGATCTTCTGGAGGTCGGCAGGCATCTCCGGCAACGCCTTCGGGGCCTGGCCCTGCGGCAGCATCGTGGCCGTGCCCAAGGGCGGAGGGGGCGTCGCGGGCGGCTCGGGCTGCTTCAGCTCGGGCTTGTACGGCGGGATGGGCTGCTTCGCCTCCATGACCGTGGCCGGGGGCGGGGACTCCGGCTGCTGCTTCGTCTCCTGCGGCGCCATCGTAGGCACGCCCACCGAGCGGGCGGGCGGGGGCTTGGCAGGCTTCGGCAGCGTGGACTTCTCGGGCTCCATCGAGGGCTGGCCCTGGGGGGCGCCCACGGGCTGGGGCCGGGTGCCTGGAGCGGGCAGGCCGCACCCTCCTCGCGACAGCCCCGCCTTCGGGAGTGCCGCCGTGCCCGCCGGGCGGGTGATGCCAAGGGTCGGACGCCTGATCGCGCAGTTACCGGATCTGCAGCTCATGGTGGCACATCATGGCACAGACGGGGCGGTGGTGCAAACCGGCCGACAACGGGCACCTGCCCGCTAGCGTCCGGTCCGGCGCGAGCCCGCGATCGTGTAGACGAGGTACGCGAGGCCGATGCCGGCCACGGCACCACCGGCGACGATGGCCGCCTTCTTCTGCGTGCTCATCGGCACCACGAGGGGCGCCACCGCCATGACGGCCCCGGGCACCATGGCTGCGCCGGGGGCCATCGCCGCCCCGGGCGTCGCGGCCGCCCCGGGTGTCGCGGCGTCCGGCTCCGGCGCGTCGGTGTTGACCGGCAGCCGGCCCATGCCCGGCGCGGACCCGGCGATCACCTGCTTCGGGCTGAGCACGTGCGTCTCGACCCAGTTCCGGATGGAGGGCAGCAGGCCTCTCCTGCCGGTGGACGCCGCCTGGTGCAGGACGACCGGGGGTTCCTGGTCGGTCCAGCCGGGAGGAGGCGGAGGCATCTCCATCTGCCCCATCTGCCAGTCCAGGGCGACCGGCCAGATCTGGTGGTAGTCGATGGCCGGCTCGAGCCTGCCGAAACAGTCGATCGGCGCGTCCGAGGCGATCTTCGCCACGGTGGCGGCGAGGCTGAGTCCGGCGGCGATGGCCCCCACGACGGCACCGGCAATCGCCCCGACCGGGCCTCCGGCTACCGCAGCGATGCCTCCGACCATGCCCAGCACGCTGGATCCGGCACGCAGGCCTTCCTTGATGCCGGAGGCGTCCGTCATGCCTCCCTGGAAGCTCGCCAGCTCGATGGCTTCCTGCTTCCTGCCGGTCACGATCATCGTCCAGAGGTTCTTGCCTGTGCAGTCGAGCTTGGTCTCGTAGATGATCTCGAGCGGGTCGCGCGAGGCCAGGTAGTCGAGCAGCGGCTGCAGCAACTGCGCGTACCAGATCATGGGGGGCAGGTAGTAGATCTCCGGCTCGGCACCGGCGACGTTCGAGCGGATGCGGAAGTCGACCGCGCCGCAGATCCAGTTGAACCCGGGAGGCCCGCCGACGATGTCGTCGCCCGGAGCGTGCACGCCGGCCACGCCGGTCGAGAGGCTGCGGCCGAAGCAGTCGCGATACCCGAACTTGCCATTCAGGATGTTCTCGTCTCCGTACCAGTTCGCAAAACCGTCCAGGAGGGCGGGCGCCGTCACCCATAGACGATGGACATCGCCGGAAGGGCCGACGAAGGCCTTGTACACCAGGGACGTCCCCTCGTCGGCCGTGCCGACGTGGGGGACGGCGTCGGTCGTCCAGTTGGTCTGGTCCACGGTGCCTCGGCTGCCGAACCGGACCAATGACGGACCAGCAGCATCTCCCGACGAGAAGTCCTGGTCCACGGTGCCTCGGCTGTAGAGGGCAAGGTACCTTTCGTAGGCCATCCTGCGCCAGCGTCCAGGGACCGGCTCCGCAAAGTTGTAGCGTCTCTTGTCCGTCTGGATGGGATCACTGAACTCGGCGCCGCTCTCGGTGATCGCGTCCGGCGGCACCACCGCCGCCGACGGCCGGCGCCCGACCAGGAATTCGTAGCCGGCCGGGGCCACCCCGGCCATCTGCGGCACCTGCTGTCCGATGACCACGACATGCTCGCGGGATGCGCCGCCATCGCCGACCAGGCGCGGACTGAAGCTGCCGAACTCGACCTCGTAGGCGTTGCGCAGCTTCGCCCAGCACCACGGGCGCAGGTTCAGCGCCCGGAAGTAGGCGGCGAAGTTCGCCCACATATTGTTGACCGCGTCCTGCTGGTCGATCGGCCTGGGCAGGTTGGCGATGTCGGAGAGGGATAGCGCCCGGGCCCGGCGCAGGTACTCCAGGGCCAGGCCACGGTCGCAGTAGTGGACGAACTGGTCGGTCGAACGGTGCTGGACCGACAGGAAGCGCTGGACCTCCGGCGGCGGGTTGGCGACGAAATCGTCGGCCTCGATCCTGGCCGCCTCGACCACCATCCATGATTCGGGCGTGAAGAACCTCGACGAGCGGCCCTCCTCCTCCACCCGGTCCCACTGGCGCTGCCTCTCCTCTGCAGCACCGGGGGGATCGGAGGACTTGTAGGCCGGCCGGCCCGCGTGGTTCGCCGGATTGTCGTTGGACAGGTAGCGATCCACCGTCCGGATCATGTCCGACGAATCCCAGACGAACACGTACTTCTTCAACGTCATCGGCTCCGCCCTCCCGGCTTCGGACGAGCGAGGAACAGCACGCCGCCCCCGACCACCACGGCGATGCCGGCCACGATCGCGATCTTGCGGTACAGTTCCCGCCGGGACGTGTCCACGACCTGGGCCGCGATGACCGCCTGCGTCGCCGCAGCCTGCCGGGCCTGCTCCTGCTCCTCGATGGCGGCCTGTAGCTGGGTGACCTGCTCCTGCAGACGTTGCGCCTCCGCGAGGGTCCGTGCCTCCCCGATCCGCCGCTGCAGCGTGCCCATCAGGGTCACCGCCTCCACCGCCGACCGCTGTTCGGCCAGGGACCGCTGTGCGGCCCCGGCCTCCAGGTCGAAGAGGGACGACTGCTGGCCACGTTGCCGGTCGGCGCCGATCTGCTGATCGACGATGCGGGTGGCCTGCGAGGCGGCGTTGATGACCGCGGCGGTGTTGCCCGGGCTCCAGGCGCCGCCGGGTGCGGCGCCTGGCAAGGCACCCTGCTGCCCCGCCGGACGCACCGGGAACCGGGCGGCGCCGGCCATGCTACTTCCCTCCCGACCGCCCGGCCAGCTTCGCCCGCGCCCGGGCGCCAGCCAGACGGCGCAGGTCGGGCACCCTGGGCTGACGGGCCGATGCCAGGCGGGACGGCGATGCCGGCGGCGGAGCCCCGTCCCGGTCCGTCGCGACCCGCCAGATGACCCAGGCGGCCGCGGTGATCCCGCCGCCGATCAGGGCACCGCGCGCGATCCGGAAAGCCAGGCGATGGCGGGGGTACCCGGGGAGCGTGCCGTCGTCCGTCTCGCCGTCCCACTCCTTGCCCAGGTCCGGCAGGAGCCACGTCCCCATCCCGATGTCGGCCGGCGGCGCCACGGACGCGGGAATGCCCACGGCAGGCGGCGCCACGGACGCGGGAATGCCCACGGCAGGCGGCGCCACGGACGCGGGAATGCCCACGGCGACGCCCGTGCCCACCGGCGCGGACGGGGTGGCCGGGGAGGCAGGCACGGAGACCGCCCCGATCGGCGGCAGGCCGTCCACGAACAAGGGGGTCGTCCCCGGCGTCGCGGGGGGCAGCGTGCCCGTCACCGGGGCGGGCCCGGCGGCTGCCACCGGTCCGGAGAACGGAGCCACCGGCGCGGTACCGGAAACCTGCACCGGGGTGACGCCCTGGACCGGAGCCGTGCCCGGCGCCGTCACCGGGGTGGATCCCTGGCCGGGAGCGACGCCCTGGACGGGGGCGATGCCGGCCTGCGACGGGGACGGGGCGACCGGCCGGAAGGTCGCGATGATCCCGTCCGCGATCAGGGACGGGAGCGACGCCACGAAGGAAGAGACCGGGCGGGTCGGGGCCAGCGTCCCGACGGGCATGGCCGGCGTGGACGGGAGCGAGGGCGTGCCGGGCGACACCGGGAGGGGTGCCGTGGTGCCAGCGGTCGAGGGTGCCGTGGTGCCGGGCTGTGCGGACGGTCCGGTGCCCGGGTCGTTGGTGGGGATGCCGACGGTCGGTGGCATGATGGTCTCCTTCCGCAGGCTAGGGCTTGCGGTTCCTGCGCCGCATGATGGCGTACGTGACGAGTGCCGCGGTGGCCGCCGCGCCGGTGGTGATGCCGATCGGCTTCCACGGCAGGTCCTTCGCGACCTGCAGGCCACGCTGGGCGTAGACCTTCGCGTGGTCGAGCACTCCCTGGGGGGCCGGGACGAGGGCGGACGGGGCGGGAGGCACCGTGGCCAGGCCCGTCTGCGGCGCGGGCGCCGGCCGCGGGGCGAGCGTGAGCTGGCGGTCGGTGTAGCGCACCCACACCTCCTGGTACGGCTGCACCTGCACGGCCAGCCGGGCCAGGATGCTCGGCACGATGCCCGGCGTCGCTCCCGGCGAAGGCGGGACCTCGACGAAGATCTCGTACTGGCCCGGGGCGACGACGGCCAGGCGGGCCGCCGGATCGACCACGGTGCCGGGCGGGAAGAGCCGTGCCAGCGCGGCGGCGTCGGCCGGGTTGACGCCCGTGACGGGCGCGCCGGGCGCGGACAGGCCGGAGAGCAGGCCGTCGGGCAGGCCGACCAGCACCACGGTGCCGGTGACCGGCGGGGGCACCTGCGGAGCCGGAGCGGCCGGGGCGGGGGCCGCCGGGGCGGCAGTCGCGGCAGCCGCGGTCCCGGCAGCCGTGGGGTCCGCGAGCGCCGGATCGCCGGCCGGGGACAGCGGGGATTCCGCGCGCCGGGCAGGGCGGCCGACGGCCTGGGACTTCATCTTGCCATACGCCATGGGGATCCTATCTTTCACGGGCGCTGGCGCCCTTGCGATGCTTCAGGAGGATGGCGGCGACCGACGCGAGGGCGACGGCACCGGCAGCGACCCCGGCGATCTTCCAGGGGTCGGCAAGCACCGCCACGACGGCGGTCCTGGCAGGGGAGAGGGTGCTGACGGGCACCGCCGTGGCCTGGGCGCTCCGGACGGCGAGCCGGAGGGAGGAGGGGTCGTAGACCAGGGTGGTCACGCTCCCCTCGGTCACCTGGATGGACTGCTCCGCCAGCGTGGTCCAGTACCGGGCACCGGCCGGAGGAGCCGGACCGTCCCCGGTCGGCAACGCCCGCGGGACGGCGCCGGAGACGCGCACGATGTAGGTCCCGCCCGGTACGTTGGTCCGGTCCGGGACGATGCTGCCGGGCAGGGGCGATCCATCGGCGTGCGGACGCGGCACGTCCACGACGACGCGCCCGTCCTCGCTCGTGACCGAGATCCCGTAGGGGGAGTCACCCTGCAGGGGAGGGACCCCCTGGATGTCCACGATCGCCGTCCCGTCCCGCACGGCCACGAGGGCGCCGTCGGACTCGCGCTGCACCACGCGCCAGCGTCCCCCGACGGGGGGAACGATGACCGAGCCGGCGGTGACCTCGTAGGGCCGGAGCACCAGCCGGCTGGCCGCCGACCCCATGGGGATGGCGTATTGCAGCGACGCTGCGAGAGCTCCCAGCGCCGGGGACATCAACTGGCCGGGCACGGTGGACCCCGGGGCCGGGGCCGGGGACGGACCCCCGAGGCGCATCCGGTCGGCCTGGACCTCCTCTTCCGTGGAGTACCCCAGGCGGCGGGCTTCGTCGTCCCCGAGGCGGCCGGTGATCCGGGCCGTGCCGTGGCCCCCGGCATCGAAGACCACCTCCGCCCGCTGCGTGGTGTCGCCGATCCGGAAGCGGACCTCGTCCATCCCCTCCGCCCGCACCACGTGCCAGCCGGCGCCGGTCGGGAGTCCGAGGCTGGCGACGCGGGCCGCCAGCGTCACCGATCCGGCGCTCGCGATCCAGCCCTCCCCCCATCCCGACTTGCGGGGCAGCGAGGTCGATCCGGCCTCGGCGCCGTCGAGGAAGATCCGCGCAGGCGCCGGGGTGGTGACGGTCACGGTCAAGGTCGGGAGAGACAGCAGCGTATCGGCCTGCAGGCCGAGCCCCGCGACGGGCAGGGTCAGCATCTCCGTGTGGGATGCACCGACCCACCCGTCCACCGGATCCCCCGCGGGGCGCACGCGGCCACGGCTGCGGCTGCGGATGACGACCATGACCTACACCCCTCCCTTGCGTCGCATCACGAGCCAGGTGGCCAGCGCCCCGGCGGCGGCGGCACCGGCGGCGGTCCCGCCGACCGTGGCCACCTTCCGCCAGGCCGGACCGCCCCAGCGGCCGAGGGCCAGGTGCCCGGCGCGCCACGAGACCTCCAGGGTGCGCCCGGGGGCCACGTCGAGCGCGAGCGAGGCCACCTGCTCGCCGTCGCCGGTTGCCACGTCGAGCGTGTAGGCGCCCGGCGGGGCCAGCACGGAGCGGCCCGTCGGGGTCGCGGACAGCGGCAGCGGCTCGCCCTGCCCCTCGGGCCGCCAGGGGCGCAGCATGGCGGTCCAGTGCGCCGGCACGTCCTTCAGGTCGACCCACCCGGGCGAGGCGGCGGCCGTGCCGACCGCCAGCGGATCCGGCGGCAGGACGTTGCCGGCCGGGGCGTGCTTCATCTCCGGCCGCAGGTCCACCAGGCCGAGCGACTGCAGGGCCGGCTCGGCGCCGGCCAGGCCGTACCGGTCCCCGCGCTGCTGGACCGTGGCCGCCCGGACGCCGCGCAGCATCGTCGCGGGCACCGTGGCCACCAGGTCGTAGGGGCAGTCGCAGCGGGCGACGCCGGCCGGCATCATCGGCTCGGGCTGCAGCAGCACGTGCACGACCTCGCCCTCGCGACGGGCGAAGGCGGCCACGCGCTGGTCGCAGCGGAAGCGCGCGCGGTAGACGGCCAGGAAGCTGGTGCCGTCCGCACGCGAGGCCCAGTGCAGGCGGGCCGGGGCATGGTCGTCGGGCCCGGCGCAGGCTCCCTGCGTCAGGCGCAGCGGTTCCGCACCGCGCCAGCCCGGAGGCAGATCGAAGCTACCCACGCTTCCTCCCACATTCCCCGCGCAGGATCGCCTCCGGGTCGAGATCCGGGGCGACGCGCGGACGCATCTCGAGGGCCAGGACCAGGCGGGGCTCCCCGGCCGGCCCGGTCCGCAGCAGGATCTCGTCGGCGAGTTCCGGGGCCGACCGCGGACCGCCGTACACGTCCTCCCGGGTCCACACCTCGACGCGCCGGACCCCGCGGGGGAGCTCCAGGTCCAATCGCACGTCGTAGCGGCAGGTGGCCACGTCCGGGGCGGGGACGGAGTCCGGCTGCACGAGCACGCCCAGCACGTCCCCGTGCCGGGCCGTCCAGGCGGTCGCCCGGCGGTGGCCGCGGAAGGACAGGCCGTAGACGTTCACGCGCAGGTTGCCCCCGGCCTGGCGGGTGGAGACGCGCGGAGCCTGGCCGCCGTCCTTGAGGATGCAGTCGCCCTGGAGCAGGTCGATCTCGTGGCCGGCCGCCCAGGCGAAGGGCAGGGCCGGGTCGTCCCGGCCGATCCGCCGGGAGAGCCAGAGCTGCGCGGGCAGGGGCTCCCCGGCCGGAGCGGTGCCGGCGGCAGCGGTCGGGCCGATGCCGAGCACCCGGCCACGGTGGGCCGGCCCGAGACGCCGCAGGGCGTCGTAGGGGTCCTCGCCGATGGCGGCGCCCGGCAACGTCGCCTCGGCCCACCAGCACCCGCCGGGGGCGAACATCGCGCCTCCCTGGGCGCTCGGGCACACGGCGGCGGCGACGTGGTTCTGGGGCAGGCCGGGCTGGTCGAGCCAGCGCACGAAGGCCTCGCGGCCGGTGGCGCGCACCAGGGCGACGAACACCTCGGCCATGTCCTCGCAGTCCCCGTCCCCCTTGGGCTTCCCGGTGACCGGGGAGACCTGGTCGGGGAAACGCCCGGAGAACATCAGGGTCTCGATGTCGGCGAACTCCTCGAGCTGCTCCCCGGTGACCGGATCCTTCGGGTCCGGGCTGTAGACCATCAGGTCGTGCAGCCGGTCCAGCAGCTCCTGGAAGACCTCGCGGTCGGTCGGCGGGGGCTTCCCGGCAGCGGTGTGCCGGGCGGCGAGGCCGTCCACGATCCCCCGGGCGATGGCGACGACCCGGGGGTCCCGGGACCCCTCCAGGGCCATCTCGTTGAGTACCTGCTCCCGGGCGGGCGGGGGCACGTACGCGTCGATGTCGAAGCGCGCCATGCCGGAAGTGTGCACCAGGACGGGATGTGTGTCAAACTATGCCAACCGAGGTCCGGCGGGCCGCCAGGCTTGACACAGACCGGCACAACAGGCACCCTACAGCGAGGTCCAGACATGGCTCACTTCCGCACCGCGTACCAGCCCGCAGGACAGCTCCAGGCGCTCGGCGGCCCGACCACGGGCGCGACCGGCACGAAGAACTCGGCCGCGGCGACCCAGACGGCCATCGGCAAGGCGGCCTACGTCGCCACGGGCGGCGCCACGGGCGGCATCACCCCGACCACCCTCGACGCGCTGGCCGGCCTGAGCCTCTCCCCCAACCTCGCGGGGGCGGGCAGCCAGACCCGGACCACGCAGATGTTCTACCTGCGCTCGACCGCCCGGGTGGCGCACACCAGCGCGGACCGGCAGTACCCGGCCGGCACGCAGATCATGCTGCTCCAGGAGTACCCGAACCTCACCCAGCTCAGCAGCAACAACATCGTCTCCACCGTCTGGCAGATCCGCGTGGTCGGCGACGGCCGCACGGGCTACGCCCTGCTGGCTCCGGCCGACCGCCAGATCGCCGGCAACATCGCCTCCTCGGCGCCCGCCACGAGCACGTCGACCGCCTCGACCTCGACGCCCCGGCCCGCCACGAGCACGTCGACCGCCTCGACCTCGACCGCGATCACGCCCCCGGCGACGACGCCGACCCCGGCGGTCACGGGCACGGGGACGACCACGACGACGGAGTTCCCCCTGGTGCCGGTGCTGATCGGCGTGGGCGGGGTCGCCGTGGTGACCACCCTGCTGGTGGTGGTCGTGCGCAGGCGCAACGCCGCGCGCGCGGGCTACGGCTCGCAGCCGGCCTACGGCTCGCAGCCGGCCTACCCCCAGGCACCCGGCCGGACCCTGCAGGGCTACGCGATGCCGGCCCGTGCCAACGGCCGGCGGAAGGGACGCTAGGACGTGCCGTGGCGTGCGCAGGTGCCCGGGGCCCATGCCGAGGCGGTGCAGAGGCTCCGCCAGGCCGAGTGCTACGCGAAGCCCGTCCCGACGGTCTTCGACGTGCGGGCGATCCTGCGCACGAGGAGCCCCGGCGCCGACCCGCCGCTGCGCGAGCTCGCCCGCGCCTGCCATGACCTCGGCCTGATCCTGGCCGACCGGCTGCCCTCGATCCCCCCCGGAGCATCCCGTGGCACTCGCCAGGATTGACCGCCAGCAGTCCGGCGGCCTGACGATCGTGGCCTTCCCGGCCGCGGCGCTCGGGGTCATCATCCCGGCCGCGCCGGCCACGGCCCGGTCGGTCCTCGAGGCCTGGCCCGACGCCGCCGTCGCCATCGACGGGCCGATGTTCGGGTACTGCGCGGGCGAGCCGCAGGACTATGCCTCCTACCGCTGCGGGCGCGTCGACTACCTGCTGCAGGATGCGCGCTCCGGCACCTGGAACCCCGGCAACGCCTCCTTCGCCACCCGCGGCCTGACCCTCTCGGTCAAGGACGGCGTCGCCTACGCGTCGGATGACCGTTCCCCGCTCCCGGGGGCCACCGTGGCCGTGCAGGGGTACCCCGGCCTGGTCCTCGCCGGCCGGATCGTGGTCGGCCAGGCTGCCGCCGGCACGCCGGACGCACAGCCGAACCTGCGGGTCGCCGTGGGCGTCCTCGCCGACGGACGCGTCGCCTTCGCCCGGGCCAACGCCTCCTTGTACGGATTCGCACAGATGCTCCAGGCCGCGGGCTTCGTCGCCGCCGCCTACACCGACGGCGGCGGCAGCGCCTCGCTGGTCCTGCGCCGGTCCGACGGCAGCCTCGAGGGCACCGACTCCGACGACCCCGGCGGACGGCGCGTGCCGAGCTGGATCGTCGCCTGGTCCACCGTGCCGGACGGCTCCGGCCCGGCGACCGGCAGCGCGGGCACCCCCGCCGGCACCGGATCCCTGACGGGCGGCGCCGGGACCGGCCTCTCCACCCTGCTCTCGGCGGACGCCTGGCGGAGGGCCGCCCCGGTCGTGGCCGTTGGCGGCGTCTCCGTCCTCGCCGCGGCCGCCCTCTTCCTCGTCCTCACCCAGGAACCCGCGAGGTCCTAGATGCGCGTCACCAACCAGCAGTACGAACGCCTCGTGCTCGTCGAGCCCCTCGCCGTCCCCGTGGTCCTGGGGGACGTCCTCGCCGCCGACGCCTTCGGGAACCTCCTGAGCAACGGCATGGCCACCAACGGCGGCAACCACCTCAGCGCCGTCATCGCCGAGAGTTCCGCGTTCCCGACGGGCCTCGCGCATGTCTACGTGTCGGTCCTGCAGGCGAACACGACCTGGGTCACGCTGGCCGTGGACTACGGACCGGTCGCCGCCGGGGGATCGGTCACCATCGACCTCGACATCTCGTGCAACCGGGTGCGGATCCTGGCCTGCACGTCGGTCCTGCTGCAAGCCACGACCGTGCTCGTCGGCGCCACGATCAAGAGCGTCTAGGAGGGGCACATGGCCGCCTACCGCAACGGACAGAGGATCGACGACGCCAGCCTCCAGGTGCTCGCGACGCACAAGTCGATCGCCGCCTCGACGATCGCGATCCCCAACCTGATGGCCTGCCCGTCCACGATGGACGGCATCAACATCGCCGAGGTCGGGGTCGACGTCTTCCTCAAGGACGGCGCGGATCCGGACGGGCTCGGCGTGCCGACCCACGCCCGCAACGGGGTCTATACGGTCCTGGGCGTCGCCGCCGGTGGACTCACCGTCTCCCTCGGCCGCGCCTTCCATGCCAACATCCCCGAGCAGATCGGCGGCATGGCCGTGGAGGTGACGGGCGGCCTCGTGAACGGCGGCCTCATCTGGCACCTGCCGCTGGCCGCCGCGTCCATCACCCTCGACACGACTCCGCTGCTCTACGTCCCCCTGAAGGTCATGGCCGCGGGCATCGTCATCCCGGCGAACGTCGACCTCTACGTCAACACCGACACGGGCAACGACGCCGACACCGGAGCGGACTGGGCGCATGCCGTCCTGACCGTCGCCCGGGCGCTCGAGCTGGCCGCCTTCGCGTCCTCGGGGCAGTACCGCATCTACGTCGACGGGGCCGCCGTCTCCACCTTCCCTCCGCCGTCCCTGCTCGCGCGCACCGGCAAGGAGCCCCTGACCTTCTTCGGCACGGAACAGGAGACGGTGCCCGACACCGTGCTGACCGGCGTGGCACCGAGTGCCGACGGACTCTTCCGCCGGGTCCTCTCGGGCTTCGCGGGCCTGGGGGTGGACTCGCAGATCGGGATGTGGGTCGAGGCGCTGGCGCCGGCTGCCCGGGCCGGCAACCGCTACCAGGTCGTGTCGAACACGGCCGGCACCATCACCATCATGTGCGACACGGACAACGCCTACGCGGCCACCCTGGCCCCGGGCGACCACGTCCGCGTCATCCGGTCGTTCCCCATCTTCCGGTTCCCGGCCACCGACGCCGGCCAGGTCGAGATCACCGCCCTGAAGGCCGCCTTCCGGAACATCCGCTTCGATCTCACCCTCTCCGGGGTGATCTGGAACGACTGCGACCTGCACTTCGATACGACGATGACCACCAACACGTCCGGCGGACCCCGGACGTGGCAGCACCTGGGCGGCGTGGCCACCTTCGGCCCGCTGCGGCAGTGGCGCGGCACCGACGCCAGCATCCCCTTCTCCGACCTGGCCGTCCCCACCAGCCTGCTCGAGAACGGCGTCTACCTCAGCAACACCAGCCTCTCCGTGGGCGGCGACGCCGTGGTCCAGGTCAGCTCGCTGGTCGCGGTCGGGGCCGTGGACATCTACCAGACCGGGTCCGGGCTGCTCTCCATCGCGTGCCAGCAGTTCGACGGGAACACCATCACCGCCACCGGCTCCTCGGCCCTCCTCCAGGTGGGGACGGGCACGGCCAGCTACCCCTACAGCCACGTCCAGGGCCCCGGGCCCTACGTCTTCGCCGTCCTCGATGGGGCGGAGGCCGTCTTCAACGGCGTGGACATCCTGGGTGTCGGGGCCGCATACGGGATCTACGCCGCGGGCACCGGCGCGCTGGTGAACTGTACCACGGTGATCGGCAGCGGCGGCACCTACGGCATCTTCGCGGTCGGCGGGGCCACCGTCCGGATGGACGCGACCACGACGCTGACCGGCATCCTGCCGGCCGGGGCGGACCTCTACTGCGACGGCCTGAAGGGATCCCACGTCGCCGTGGCCGCCAGCGGCCTGCGCGGGCGCCTGGGGACGCGGATCGACCGGGACAACCCCACCGCGTACTCGGACTGCTACCTCCGGGCACAGGTCGCCTCCACCGGCGTCATCGCCGACCTGTCCTCCTGCCCGGTCGCCCAGGACGGCTTCGTCCTCGCCGAGAACGACATCTTCTTCGTCAAGGACACCGCCAGCCCCGACGGCGGCGCCACCCCGGCCTCCGCGGCCTACAACGGCCCCTACAAGGTCGGCGCGGTCGTGGGCCCGAACGCTCCCCTCACCCGCTGGTACCGGGCACAGACGGCCGAGCAGTTGGCCGGGTGCATGGTCTACGTCGAGCGCGGGACGATCAACGGCAACATGGCCTGGTCGCTGCCGCTGGACCCGGCGAGCATCGTCGTCGACACCACCCCGCTCAACTTCGTCGAGGTGCTCTGGAACACCATCGCCGTCGTCCGGAAGGACTACGACCCGGTCGCCCGGGTCTACGTGCCGGGACGGACGGATCTCGTCACGTACACGCCGCCGTCCACGGCAGGAGCCTTCCTGCCGACGTGGTGGCAGCTCCCCGGCAAGCTCGGCAACGTGACGGCCGGCATCGAACTGACCTTCACGGACGCGGCCGGCGTCACCAGCACGCTCAAGTGGGACAACAACGGTCCCGCGATGATCGTCACGCCCTGGGACACCCTGGACATCGACAAGGATGCCCAGCGGGTCACGCTGGTGGTCTTCTACGCGACCAACGGGGCCGCGGTGGACGAGAACCAGGACATGGGCGCGTGGCAGTTCCACGGCTTCGCCTGCTGGTCCGGAGGCGTGCCCCCGGTCCTCGGCGAGATCACGGATGCCCAGCACGGATTCCGGGGCCGGAACCTGCACGAGAACGCCAACAACCTGCTGTCGGGCAACCTCCCGCCGGTCGGCGCCGAGAACACGATCCCCGTCAGCACGGGAACGGCCGTCGTCTTCCAGGACCGCGGCGCGTGGATGCCCGTCATCGAGACGGCCTCGTTCGCCAACGTGGTCGACCTGACCGCCGTGAACCTGGCCGCGGTGTTCGACGCCACGTACATCCCGGTCGAGAACGACCGCGTCGGACTGTTCGGCACCGTGTCGCGCTTCGCCGGTGATCCGGCCAGCACCGCGCATGGCGGCATCTTCACCGTCGGACCGGTGGGCGGAGGCGTCGCGGCCTTCACCCGGGCCACGGACGCGAACACGGCCGCACGCCTGTACTGCGGAGCGACGGTCAAGGTCCGCCAGGGCCTGTACACCCGACGGGTGGCCGCCCTGGAGTGCGCGATCCCGATGGTGCTCGACGCGAGCACGCAGAACTGGTTCCTCCTGCCCGACACCGCACAGTTCGACACCTGGGCGAACTTCCTGGCGGGTCGGCTCGCCGCCCCCGGCGTGGCCTACGCGGACCAGGACTTCTACGTCACCAGCGCCGGGACGAACTCGCTGTGGAAGTGCATCCGCAGCGGCGCCGGGACGTGGCAGTGGGAGCCGATCTGGAGCGCCTGGTACGGGGCGACCATCGACCGGCCGGTGGCCACCGGGACCGTCGTCGGACTGAAGTTCTACAACACCGACACGCTCTTCCACGAGGAGTGCCGCCAGACCGGGGCCGCGACCTTCGTATGGGAGGCGATCCTGCGTGAGCGGATCAACGTCTCCACGGGCGGCACCACCAGCGCCGCAGAAGGCACACCCTTCGCCACGGGCGGGTTCACGTTCCACCTGGCCGAGCACCAGACCGCTTCGTACCGGCTGCGCGCAACGATGGCGCGGGACGGCGGCACGGGCAAGGTGCGGATCTACGACTCGACCCTGCCCGGCTACGTCCTGCTCAACGGCGCCCTGGACTACCTCACGCCGACGACGGCCCTGCTCGCGGAGTACAACAGCGACGCGATCACGCTGACCGACGCCCACGACTACGTCTTCCACTTCAGCGAGTCGGATCCGGCGCAGATCCTCACCTGGGGCACCGTCGAACTGCTGGCGCAGGCGTAGCCATGGGATTCCGCTTCTCAGGCGTTTCCGGGGGCACCCGGCAGATCTACGAGACCCAGGGACGGGCCTCGCGGCTGCCGATCACGCTGGAGCGAATGCTGCCCGGCCGGGGGTATCTGAAGAACGGCTGGAAGTGGTGGGACATGCCGGTCGGCGGGTACACGCAGGGACCGGGCGGGATCCTGGTGCCGAAGCGGATCACGAACGTGCAGACGGCACCAGCAACCGGGCTGACGATCCAGACCGGGACGAGCACGGTCAACACGGGCGTGGCGGGGGCAGGGTGGGCGAGCAACACGGTGTTGATCGGCAAGGCGTTGGACACCTGGGGGTGGGCAGGGAAGCGGGTGAGCCTGCAACGCACGAACCGGGCCATCGGTAGCCGAGATATCACAGGATGGTCCGTCGGATCGTTGGTCGTAACTACGCCAAATGCGTCCAACGGTCCTGACGGGAACCTGCTCGCCGATCGCTCGGATGTCCAAGCTACCGGGTATAGCAGGTACAGGAATGTCGGGGCGTTGACGGGTATCTATACAGGTTCGTTGTGGTCAATCTACGTGTCGGGCACGCAAGTGCAGCGTTCTCTGTTCGAGCCGCCTACAGGCGTTTACTTCGACGGATACGCCGGGCTTGTCTGGCATCGGTCGAATACCACCAAGACCATGACCGGCGGCACGGGCTACCTCACTCCGGTTACGTGCGTGGGCTCAACGGCTAGAGCCTACGACACCGACATGCACCAGGTAGAACTCGGGCAGCATCCAGACGAGTTCATCCCCACGCTAGCAGCTATCATCACCCGCGCCGGTTCTGCCGACTACTACGGCGGCTCCGGCTGCGACATCGGTGACCTCCTCACCTCCGGGCGCATCGCCCTGGAGATCCTCGTCCGTGCCGCCGGGGCCTCCACCGAATACCTCACCGACGGCGCGTACATCTATCTCTGGTACCGCGACATGGGCACGTTCGTCCGTATGAATACGACCACCTACCGCCTGGAAATCAGCGTGCTCGGCTCGATCTGGAGCCCGGCGGAAGTGCTGGTGTGGTCGCGCTACGACGAGTTGCGGTTCTTCATCGAGATGGGCGGCGGGGTGCTGCGCTCGACGTGCAAGCTGCTGGTGAACGAGAGCACGGCCCCGGTGCTGCACGACCTCGGGGACAGCGGCGGGCCGCAGGGGTGGATCGCGGCCGGGGCGCCGCTGTACGTGCTGAACCGCGAGGGCACGGGGCAGTTCGCCGGATGGCTGGGGGAGTTCCTGGCATGGGAGCCGCTGCTGTGAGCCGCGCCCAAGCAGCTTGGGGGTCGCCATGAAGCCGTCGTGGGCAGCGCCGAATACGCCGATCACGTACGGGCTGTGGGCGTGGTACGACATGAGCTCGGCCAGCTACGTGACCATCGTGGGCGGGAAGATCAGCGTGGCACTGGACCGCACGGGCGCCGGGCGGCACGCGACGCAGGCCGTAGCCGGAAATCGTCCTGTCTGGCCGGGACCGCTCCTCAATGGCCTTCCTACGTCGGAGCACACGGCGGCGTCCAGCCAGTATCTCGCGATGCCATCCCTGGCCGCGTTGACCTCCGGCGAAATCTTCATCGTGGTACGGATCAACGCCGATCCTCCCGTCGCGGGGAAGACGGCCCTCTGGTACAACGGCACGTCTGGACTCGGGATGACATTCCCGCACACGACGGGCATCATCTACGACGACTTCGGATCCACGACCCGCCAGACGGTAGGCGATCCGGCTTCGTTGCTGACCACGCCCAGGATCTACAATGTCTCCAGCGCACCATCGGACTGGGTTGCGAGGCTGGACGGCGTGACGCTGTTCTCTACCGCGACCAACACGGTCGGTTTCGCGGCGGCCCCGCTCCTTGGCGCGAGTTCTGGCCTCGCCAACATGCTGGACGGTGTCATCGCGGAGGTGCTTCCCTACTCCCGCAAACTCACCGACAACGAGCGGGACTACAACAACCGCTACCTCAAAGCGAAGTGGGGGCTGTAATGCCTTACCTCGACATCCCCTACAACGGACTCGTGTTGCAGTGCTTGCAGGGCTACGGACTGCCGGCCGCGGGCAACCGCGTCAGCCAGTGGGACGACCAAAGCGGGCTCGCTCACCACCTGTTGCAGGGCACGGCCGGACGGCAGCCTATTGTCGGTGACGCTGGTGGTGGGCGGAAGTACATCCGCTTCGACAAGACCCGCCCGGACAGCCTCCAGGCGGTCTACACCTTGCCGCAGCCTGCCACGGTGTTCCTGGTAGCGAAGTCCGTGGACAACGGGGTAGCCACCAACCAGTATTACCTCGACGGTTGTGGCAGTAGCGACCGGGGCTCGATGGTGTGCGTCATCCCCGGCGGCGTCGGTGCAACCAAGGTCTACGCCGGAGCCTTCCTGCCCACGGCGCACAACGGAGGGCAGGTCGGCATCGGAGGATTCTCCATCGCGTGCCTCCAGTTCAACGGCACGAACTCCAGCTTCATCCTGGATGGCGTTACGAGGGTCACGGGAGACGCAGGCGCCCTGGCCATCGGAGGAACCACGGTAGGGCAGTGCGGAGGCGATCCGACCTCCCTGATCTACGGCGCGAACATCGACGTGATGGCAGTCGTGGTCTACAACCGCGCGCTGTCCCAGCAGGAGATCGCCCAGGTCCGCCTCGCCCTCGCCGCCGACTGCGGCCTCGCGACCGACCACGCGCCCTACTACGGCGCCGGACTCGTCGGGGAATACCACGCCGACCGGCTCGGGGCCATCGGGTCGAGCATCGCGACGTGGAGCGACTACAGCGGGCTGGCGCACGACCTGTTGCAGGCGACGCCCGCCAGGCAGCCCATCGTTGCGGACCTTGGAGGCGGGAACAAGGCGGCCTGGTTCACGCCGATCAACAGCGACAAGCATCTCAATGCTGTATTCGCCACCGCACAACCTACCGAGGTATTCATTGTTGGACGTATCCACAATGAAGGCGCTGGCTGGCTCTGCGATACCGGCACGCTCTACAACCGATTCCTGATCTTCCGGGCAGCGACGCGACGCATCTACGTCAGCAACGGTGCGGGACAGTTGATCGGCAACATCGACCAACCTCCCACCGGTACGTTCGCCGTGATGCACGGGTCGTTCAACGGTGCCTCCTCGGTGGAGACGTACAACGGCACCACGGTCGCTGCTGGCGCTGTCGGCGTCGGAGCCAGTGACGGTTTCAGCCTTGGAGGCACCGTTGCCGACGTACTTAACGCGGACATGGACATCGTTTGCGCCCTCCTCTACAACCGCACCCTCCTGCCCTCCGAGCGTGAGAAGGTGCTCCGCTTCCTGCTTACCCGCTACCCCTACGCCACGCTGTCCAGCGTGTTCAGCCCGCACAACGGCGTGCCGAAGCTGATCCGCAGCGGGCTGGTGCTGGAGTGCCTACCGGACGGGCTGCCCGCCATCGGGTCGCCCGTGGACACCTGGACGGATACGAGCGGGCTGGCGCATCATCTGTTGAAGTTGTCCGACCCGACCAGGCCGACCGTGGTGGATAGCGGGAACAACGGGAAGAAGGCGTGCCGGTTCGTTGCTGCTTCGACTCAACACCTACGGGCGTCGTTCACCTTGAACCATCCATGCGACGTGTTCATGGTGATGAAGAACACGGCTCCTGGAGTGACCTCTGCTGTCGCCTGCGACGGATCTGTCGTTGAAACACTTGCCATCTCCCTCAATCCAACGAACTCCTCCATCTACGCCAAGACGTTCGTTACTTACCCACGGGTTGTGTGCAGTAATAAATACAGCATCCTGCGTGGAAGTTTCAACGCAGCGGCGAGCAAGTTCTACGAGGACGACTTCCTGCGAGCAGGACCGGGGACGTGCGGAATAGGAACCAACCCTGGAGGCATGACAGTCGGAATGTGGGCCACGGGAGGAAGCGACCTATCAGGTGACGTGGAAGCCATCGTCATCTATGACCACATCCTGACCGACGAGGAGTGGTCCTACAACCTGTGGGCGCTCAAGACCGCCTGCTCCCTCCAGACCGTCCCCGACGTGCCCGCGACCATCGACTGGGGATCGGTCGCGCAGCCCGCGAACGTCGCCTACACCCGCACCGGCACCTGGTACCTCATCGACAACGCCGCGCAGAGCCACGTCACGGCGTTCGCGGCGAACGTGTGGGGCACCGAGATGGACGCGACGGGGGCGAGGTACACACCGGTGCGGCCGGGGTATACGAACATCGTCACGTCTCCACGTCTCCACGCCGGGTGGGTTGCGGGAGACGGGACCAACACCGAGACCGGAGGACAGACCGGACCTGACGGAACCGCCAACGCCTGGCGTGAGCAGGTTCTTTCCGGCGGGTGGAGCCCGTACATCGGCCCCAACATCCTGACCAACGGCGTCTCCTATTACGGGTACTGGTGGATGCAGAACCATCCGGCCAGCATCGTGACCGCCTACTGCTCCAACATCGTACTCAACACCGTGTTTTGTCCGGCTGTATCCTACGGTGTATCTGCGGGGGCCGCATGGAACCGGAAGGGCGCGACCAGAGTAGCCGATGGCGTACTGCTCACCGTCCGGCCGAACGAGGGCCGCAACCTTCCGGCCGGGGCCGGAGCGGCCGACCGTGACGGCGACTTCGACATGCCGCAGGTCACCGCCAGCACCTACGCCCTGCCCTACAGTGACGGAGCAGTCGGCATTACCTCTATCGCCATCCCCGGCTCGCGCATCGTCGGACCATCGGGTTATTTCGACGTCACGCTCTGCCCGACGAAATGCGTTGCCAAGGAAGACTCCACGGTCGCCGGGGGCACGCGGCATCTCCTCTACATCAGCAGCACGACCTACTTCTGCTACGACGGCTCGGACGACAAGTTCAAGCTGTACGTCAGTGGCGTCCTGGTTGCGTCCTCGCTGGCCCAGGTCTACGCGGCTGACGCGAACCTGGGCACGGTACGGGTGTGGAGCCGGGCGGATGGTTGCGGCTTCACGGTCAACGGCGTGACGCTGACAGGTGTCGCGCAGCTTCCCATCGCCGTGCCCTTGCTGTGCTACGTCGGGTCGATCACCGGCAGTGCGAACGTGTTTCCGATGGACCTCTACGGCACGATGTCTACGGTGTGGCTATGACCTCCCTCGCCTATGTACTCACGCCTGTCGGCTCCATCCGCCCGCCGTGGATGGATGTGCTTCCCGGTGACGTGCTCATGCCTCCCGTGGAACCGTGGTCCGCTACCGAGGAACAGCCCTGCAACCCGCACCCTGATTGGCCGGTGGAGTACAACGGAAGCATCGTCGTGCTGGACGGCCCCGTGGACAACCCCTGGCTGCGCTGCACGGCCGGGGGCTGCATCGTGTCGCTGCACCACGTCTGCGACTCCAGCTTCGGCGGCAAGCCCGTGTCGGTGTGGGAAGCCTACGTCGACGGCGACCCCGCACCCTTCAAGGAGTGGGCCTCGCGGCAGACGTGGGCCGGCAGCGTCGAGGACTTCCGCGCCCTGCACGAGAAGGAGACCGCCCTCACGCACGACTGGCCCGAGACGGCCAGACAGGTCTCCGTCGCGGACGAGGCGAAGGCCAAGGTCGACCCCACGAAGCCGGCGGTGCGGACCGGGAAGCCGACGCCGCGGTTGCGGCTGGGGATCGCATCGTCGGACACGGAGAAGAAGCCGGCGGCGTTCCGCGACGCGATGACGGCGGTGGCCGAAGCGTCGGAGGAGCCGAAGGAGCCGAAGGAGCAGCCAGGCAGCCCCGCCGAGGAAGATCTCGACCAGGCCCAGGATCCGCCGCGGAAGAACGCCCTCAAGGAGATCGTCCCATGACCGTACGCATCGAGACCCTGCTGGACGGGCTGACCATCGTGACGTACACGAGCGGGGCGGGCGAAGCGCTGCCCACGACCGGATTCTCCGCCCCGGCGATCGGCGTCGACGCGACCACGGGGGTGATCTCCGGGTGGAGCGGTGCATGGGCTCCCGTCGGCGGGAGCAGCGGGATCACCATCATCCCGGACGAGGCCTCCCTGCCGGCGTCGCCCTCGACCGGACAGGAGGTCCTCGTCTCGGGAGCCGTAGCCGGCAAGTCGATCCCGGGGCGGTATGTATATGACGGGGCGCTGTGGATCCCGTCCGATACGGACGGTCCCTGCGCCGTGGGTGGATTCGTCTTCGGCGGGGGCGGCGTCGTCTACTACTACGACCGGGCCGCGGACATCGTGCCTACATCGACGGAACCCGTCTTCGGCCCGGATCACTCGTTCGGCATCTGCTTCTATACCGAATCGCTCGTCCCCCCGGGCAACTCCGGAACCCTCTTCGGCCACGGCTTGGACGGGTCGGCTTCCGGATTCATGATCCGGGTCGGCAACAATGCCGCCGACCTGTCGGAGATGTCGATCCGGATGCCCAGCGTGCCGGGGGACCAGTTCCAGCTCGTCGGGACCAGCGCCTCCGCCGGAGCGTGGCACAAGCTCATCGTGGTGGTGACGGCCGGCGGGGACATGCGGTGGTCCTTCGACGGTGCCTACGTCGGCAACAACGCCGCGATCAACTGGGCGCCCTACGGGGTGCCCGCCGCCACCGACAACATGCGCATCGGACGGGGGCTCGGCGGGGAAGTCCTCTACGGGCAGTGGATCGCCGACGTGGCACAGTGGGCGACCGCCCTGTCCGACGTGGATGCCGCCGCCCTGACGGCCACTCCGGCAGACGGATGGATCCACGGCCATGCCGTGCAGGCCAAGAACTTCGCCGGGCGCATCCCCCGCCTGGCACAGCAAGGGGGGGCCGGCAACCTGGTCGCCGTGACGATCCCCTCCTCGCTCAGCCTGCGCGCCTATGACGGAGTCGGCAACACGGGGTATGTCCAGGTGCGCAGGTTCTAGCCGCGACCCCCCCGGACGCGCTCCGTGCCGGTCGACGCGTCGCGGCGCTTGCGGTCCTCCGGCTTCGGGCGCACGATCATGCACAGGTTGACACGGGCCGCCCGTCGCCGGTACGCGGCGCGGCACGGCACGACCCACGAAGGAGAAACCCGATGAGACGCCTGTCCGCCCCGAGACGCCTGGCCATCCTGGCCGTCCTGTCCGCGACCCTGCTCGCCTGCCCGAGGCCCCCGCCTCCCCCGGCGGACGGTGGCACGCCGGTGGTGACGCCTTCCTCGTGGATCTCCACGGCGCGCGTCGTGATCCAGGGCGTCCACTGGGTGCTGCCGGCCATCGACGGCATCGTCAGCCTCTTCCCGGACTCGACCATCCCCGCCCAGGTCAAGGCCATCGTGCACCAGTCGATCACCCTGGTGACCTCCCCGGACGGCACGCTGCACGCCTTCGAGGAGGCCTGCAACATCTACGAGACGCGAGGCGGGGACGCCTGCCCGGCCTATGCGGCCGCGGGCCTCCTGACCCGCTCGCTGATGGGCATCGCTTCGACCCTGGCCCAGGCCGGCTTCTCGATCGGCATCGACGTGGAGAACCTCGTGGCCGACCTCGGAGCGATCGCCGACCTGCTGATCCCGGCCTGCCAGCACGACGCCGGCTTCGCCAGCGTGGGTGCCAGCTACCGGACGGAGCTGGACGGCCTGCGCGCGGTCGCCCAGGCCCATGGCAACCACGGAGCGCTCGACCTCTCCTCCTGGGCCGCCTCGCACCCGCGCCCGTAGCGCGCCGCCCATGGCCTCCTCCCTCCGTTCCCTCGAGGACTGGCTGCACGACCTCGGGCCTTCCTTTCCCGGCGACCTGATCGACCAGGCGCGCACCCTCTCGGCCGGCATCGAGGCCCGGCTCGGCGGGCGCGTCCCGGCCCCCGAGGCGCAGCCCTGCGGCGCCACGTCGCGCCCGTCCGGCCTGTACCTGCGCTGGCCGAGCATCCGCTACCGCCTGGAGGTGGAGCTGCACCTCGACGGAATCGAGTGGTTCTGCCTGGACCGCCAGACGAACACCACCTGGGGGACCGAAGACGGTCCCCGTGACCTCGGCCTGCCCGACGCCTTCTGGCAGTGCCTGGAGGATCTCTGCGCCGCTGCCGGCCGCAACGACCGGCTCGAACCCCTGGAGCTCCGCTACTGACCGGAAGGAGTCCCCCATGCCCGTCCCCTCCCCGCATGCCTGGAAGTCCGGCTGGCACAGGCCGGCACGCAAGCTCGCCGCCACCCTGGCCGCCGTCCCGCACGCCGTCGTCGCCGGCCTGCACGACAACGTGGACCTGAACCCCCTGATGCCCGATCCGCTGGACCAGGGCCCGCTCGGGTCGTGCACCGCGCAGTCGGTGGTGGCGGCCCTCTACCTGCTGCTGCGCCGGCAGGGGCTGCCGGCCTTCATCGCGTCCCGGCTCGCCCTGTATCTGGGCGGCCGCCGCCGCATCGGCATGATCGGCGAGGACTCCGGGGCGATCATCGCCGACGTGCTGCGCGAGGCGGCCGAGATCGGCTTCGGCGCCGAGGCGCTCTGGCCCTACGACGTCGACCGCTTCACCGAGCAGCCCCCGGACCTGTACCTGCAGGACGCCGCCACGCACCGCCTGGTCAACTGGGAGACGCTCCCGCACGACCTCGGCACGCTGCAGTTCGTGCTGGACAGCGGGTTCCCGATCTGTTTCGGCATCGAGCTCTACACGAGCTTCTGGGACGCCATGGACGGCGACGGCCGGGTGCACATGCCGCAGGACGGCGAGGCATACCGGGGCGGCCACGCGATGGTGCTCACCGGCTACGACCGGCCGCGTCGCGTCTTCCGCGGCCAGAACTCGTGGGGCCGCGACGTCGGCATGGAAGGCCGCTTCGAGATCGACGAGGACTACGTGATCGATCCCTGGTACTGCGGCGAGCTGCATGCCGTGCGCGTCGTACGCGAGGCGGCGTAGGAGGTCTCCGTGCCCGACCAGATCCTCCCCCCGCCGGACCCGCTGTGCGGGCCCGTGCCGACCCTGTGGGACGGCGACGGCATCGAGGCCGCCGTCCACGACTCCCGGGACCTGCTCCTCGCGGCCCGGCCCGACGTCGTCGATGTGCACACCTGGTCGATCCGGCAGGGGGCCGACCTCGTGCGGGCGATCCTGCCCGACGTGCGGCTCGTCGCAGGCGTGGGCGTCGACGGCATCGCCCGGCAGGTCGCGCTGAAGCAGCGCACGGTCGCCCAGGGCATCGCCACCTTCCACGGCCTCGCCCGGCAGGCCGCGGACGTGGGCGCCCTGGGCATCACCTGGAACGCCGAGGTGAGCTACAAGCGCCCGCCCACGCGCCCGGAGAAGGCGCGCCTGCACGACCTCGTCACCGGCGCGCTGCAGGACGTCAAGGCGGCCTTCCCGCTCCTGCGCCAGTTCCACACGAGCTACGACCACCCGTCGTATCACCCGACCTATGACTGGTCGGGCTGGCTCGGGGAAGGCTCGCCGGTCGAGGCTTCCTTCTTCCAGGTGTACGCCGCGCCCGGCGACGGCCGGGTGATGGCCCACCGGGGCGCCCTGCCGAAACGGAAGGCCAGGGCGTTCACGAGCTACCAGGCGACCGTCAAGGCCCGCCGGATCCGCCCGGACGCACCGGACGGCACGCCGGGGGACCTCGTCGACCTCGACTGGCGCCCGTACTTCCAGCTCCATTCGGTGCCCGGTACGGACACCGTGCGCGAGTCGGTCCGCTACCCGGTGGTCTTCCTCTGGGCGCTGCGATCCCGGACGGACGCCGAGGGGCGCCTGGCCTTCCTGGCCCTGTGCGAGCTGCACCGACGGGGCTACTGGGGCGCGGGGGGAGTCGGCCGCTTCCAGACCTGGGCGCGGGACCAGGGGCTCTACACCGACAGGATCGACGAGGACTGCGGGCCGAAGACCCGCCGGGCGCTGGGCCTCGCGGAGTGAGCGACGAGGTCGTCCTTCCTCGGCGGGCCGTCCCGCAGCCGCGCCCGGCCGTCTGTGCCGGAGGCGACTGCGGCGCCTGCTGCCTCGGTGGCCTGCTCGGGCTGCCGATCCCCGCGGTATACCACCGGCTCCGCAAGGACGCCGAGGCGTTCACCTTCCACGACATGCGCCAGGCGTTGTGGTCGGCCGGCGGGATGCTCGACCGGATCGTGGAGGAGACGCCGATCTGGGTGCCATGCAGATGGCCCCGGGCGCCCTGGGGCATCCCGGGGCCGGATCTCGTCCCGCACTGGTTCGGGTACCTGCGCATGGCCGTCGATGCCGGGTACTACGGTCTCGCGGAGGTCCACCATGCCGGCGGCGGCTACCCGGAGGAGACCGACCACTGGGTGCTGCTCTGCGGCGCACGGGAGGTCGAGCCACCGCCCGGAGGCGGTGCCATCCTCCAGCAGGTGCTGGTATCGTGCCCGGCCTCGAGCCCGGAAGGCCGCTGGGTCGATGCCGGGGACCTGCTCCTGAAGCATGGTGCCTACAGCGCCCTGCTGGCGCGGCCGGCTCCCGTGGCTATACTGCCCCCATGACCCGCCCCGCGCCCCCGCCCTTCACCCGCCAGCCCCGAGGAGGGGCCGGCCGGCGGAGGTCCACATGGAGAAGCGGGAGGATCGACGGGACCGGACGCTGCGCGTGGCGTGGCGTCGCTGGCGCAGCAACGAGTGGCGCCTGCTGAGGGACGAACGGATGGGGCCCGGAATGGTGATGCCGGCACGGCGGCCAGGCTCCGGCTTCTTCCGCAAGCGCACCGAGCTCGGCTGCGGCTGCAGCAAGCGCCGCAAGGGCCGTCCCCACCTGGCGGGCGGCATGTGCAAGCCACGCCCCTGCCGCCACCCGGCGCTGGTCGTCCGCCGCCAGGAGCGGGCCGACATCGCCGAACGGATGGACGGGTGAGGTGCCGGGAAGTGCCGGATCCGGCTTGACGGCCGGGCTGGACCGTGATCTGCTCGGGTCGCCATGGAACAGGAAGACAAGGGGTCGCTCGCCCTCCGGTGGTCGCATCGTTCGGCACACGAGGGCGAGGCGGTCATCGATGGGGTGCCCGTGCGGCGGTCCCGCGCCCGCGGCGGGGACGGCTGGAAGGGCTCGTTCTACAGCGGCGTCTGGTACATCGAGGCGCTCTATGCCGACGTGGAATCGCAGAGTTGCTGCTCGAAGGAGGTCGGTCTGCGGATCCATGTCGCCCGTGACAGCGTACCGGACCACCTGACCGATCCGGTGGCCCGCGAGGTGGCGGCCGCCTGCCGGAAGATCACCGACGCCTCGGGCCTACCGAAGAACTCCCTGCTGCATCCCTGGGCGGACAGCGTCTACCAGCCGCACGACATCGACCGGCAGACGGGGCTGACCCGGCAAGAGGCGGGCGAGATCATCGAGGAGATGTCGCACTCGCTCGCCTGGATCGCCCTGCCTCACGCCGGTCGGGAGGCTTCCGGACGCTTCGTCGTGGCAGCCGAGGAACTGCTGGGGAAGATGGCGTACCGGGAGCCGGAGGCCTGGACCCGGCCCGACCTGCCCATGCCGGCCGCTCGGCGCGCCGACCTGCGCCGGATGCTGGCGGCCACGACCGGACGGATCGCCGAGGCCGGCTTCCGGGACGACGAACGCGACGGGCCGGCCGCCTGGACGCTCCTGCCGGGCGGGACCGTCCACGACGGCAGGCACGTGGTCGCCCACGTCACCGGCTTCCAGCTCGGCCTCTTCGAGGACACGGAATCCCCGGGGCACCTGTCCGGGGAGGAGATGCAGGCCAACGGACGGTTGATCGCCTGCGCCCGGCAGGAGTTGTCCGACGCCCTGGACACCTGCGACCGGCTCGAGCGGGACGCGGCCGCCTCCGAAGCCGAGGCGATTCGTGCCCGGCAGGAACGCGACCAGGCGTCCAGGGAGCGGGACGAGGCCCGGGCCGAGACGGAGCAGGGCCGGGCGCAGGGACGGCAGCAGGCTCTCGACCGGCTGTGGCGGGAGATCCGTCCCTTCCTCCACGACCGGAAGATCGAGGATCTGGAGCCCTGGCCGAAGCAGGGCGAGGGCGAGCCGGACGGGAAGTATGCCCGACGGCTCGCCAACGCCCACGCGAGCTACCGGACGGCCGTGCACCTCGCCGCGGTCATCGAGGACCTCGGAGACACCGTGTACACCCCGGGACCGTCGGCACGGGAAGGCGTCCCGCCCGACGCGGATCCGGCACCGGAAGAAGGGAAGGAAACGCCGTGAGCGACTACGAGTTCTTCGAGCCGGAAGGCAGCAAGGTGCCGATCAAGGCCTGGGTGCGCGGGGTCCCGATCGAGGCCTCGGCGCGGATCCAGCTCGACCGGCTGGCGAAGCTGCCCTTCATCTTCCGGCACGTCGCGGTGATGCCCGACGTGCATACCGGCATCGGCTCGACGGTCGGGACGGTGTTCGCCTCGACGGGTCCCGTGATCCCCGCGGCCGTGGGGGTCGATTTGAGCTGCGGCATGCTTGCCGCACCCACCTCGCTGCACCTCGGGGACGTGCCCGAAGGGATCCGCCCGGCGCTGCGGGCGGCGCTCGAGCGGGCGGTGCCGAACGGCCGGACCGACAACGGCGGCGAGCACGACCGGGGCGCCTGGCACGACGTGCCGGAACGTGTCGCCCGCGAGTGGGCGGTGAATCTCGCGCCGGGCTACGAAGCGCTCTGCCAGCTCCATCCGAAGCTGCGGCACCGGCGCCCCGAGCACCAGCTCGGCACCCTCGGGACGGGCAACCACTTCCTGGAGCTCTCCCTCGACGAGGAGGAGCGCCTGTGGATCGTGCTGCACTCGGGCTCGCGCGGTGCCGGGGCGGCGATCGGCAGCTACTTCACGAAGCTCGCCGGGGTGGAGGCGGAGCGCTGGTACATCGCCCTGCCGGACCCGGCGCTGGCGTACCTCGCCGAGGGGACCGACGCCTGCAACGGCTACCTCAAGGCGGTGGCCTGGGCGAGCCGCTACGCCGCCGCCAACCGCGAGCTGATGCTGCAGCAGGCGGTGCGGGCGATGGAGGACTCGGGGCTCGTGCCGGCCTTCGAGCTGCACGAGGACGGCGTCGTGCGCTGCGCCCACAACTACCTCGCCAAGGAGCACCACTTCGGCCGGGACGTCCTGGTGACGCGCAAGGGTGCGATCCGGGCGCGCCCGGGCGACGAAGGCATCATCCCTGGATCCATGGGTGCCGCGACCTTCATCGTGCGCGGCCGCGGCAACCCCGAGAGCTTCACCTCGGCCTCGCACGGCGCCGGCCGGGTGATGAGCCGCGGCGAGGCGAAGCGGACCTTCACGCTCGCCGACCACGCCCGGGACACCGACGGCATCGAATGCGACAAGAGCCGCGAGGTGATCGACGAGACGCCGAAGGCGTACAAGCCCATCGACGCCGTCATGGCCGCCCAGGAGTCGCTCGTCGAGAAGCTCCACGTGCTGCGGCAGATCCTGTGCGTCAAGGGCCTGGGGGGCGACGACCGGCGCGGGCGCAAGGGCCGGGGGAAGGGCGAGCGGCCACGGCAGACGGACCGGCAGGACGAGCCGGATGCCGGGCCTCCCGACACCGACGACCTCGAGGATTCCACCGGGCCGGGCTGACCTTCCATTCCTACAAGGCCGGGCTTGCACCGGTGCATCGCCCGGATCCCCTGCTTCCTCCCCCTCCCCTCGACATCACGGCAGGATCCGGCACGACATGGCCTGGCCCGGAGACTGCAACGGCGTGGCACGACATGACCGATCCCGACGCCCCCGCCCCGCTGCCCGCCCCGGAGGCCCGCACCTGTCGCAACCAGGCCCCGCCCGGGACCGTCGGTCTGTGCATCGCCTGGGACGACCGCACCCTGCTGGCCGAGGTGCGGTCGAGCCAGCCGCGCCGGGTCGAGGTGCCGGAACGCGAGCGCCTCTTCCTGGTCCTGCAGGCATTGTGGGGGCTCGGCGACGGCAGCGGCCATGAGCTGCCCGGGCGCAGGCGGGGCCTGGTCACCCTGGAGATCGGGACGGTGCGGCCCCTGGCGAGCCTGGAGGTCGCCAGCGCGATCCTGTCGGCCCACGGCTACCGGGTCGACGTGAAGGAGGTCAACCTGCTGGCGCGGCCCCTGCGCCACGACGACCCGGCCTGTCCGGGCTCCTTCAGGTGGGCCGGGTGGCAGGCGGCCGAGGTCGTCGGTGGCGAGGACATCCCCGGTGCGCCGGCCAGGGTCGACGACCTGCCGCCGCGGGTGGTCCGCCTCCCGGTCCGGCGCTGCCCGGCCTGCCTGCAGCCGACCGACGCGCGACACCTGACGGGGGTGGCGTGATGGCACGGGAAGGCTCGGTCGCAGCCGCCACCCCGACCCGCATCGCCCGGTTCGTGCGCGTCCGGGGTGGAGTGCAGGACCGCTTCCTTCCGGGCGGCGTCTGGTGCGACGGCTGGACGCACTGGACGCTCGACGGGTGGATCCCGGGGCGACGCCGGCCCCGCATGCTCCGCGGATGCCACGCCAGGGGATGCTGGCAGCACGCGAAGCCGTGTCCTCCGTGGCTGCCGGCGACGATCAGGGTCCGCAACTCCGTCCTCGTCGAGGACGCCTGCCGTGGCAACCCCTACCTCGAGGAGTTCCAGGCGCTGCCCGACGGGTCCATGGATGCGCGGGGCCGGATGCAGCGCTGCTTCGCCTGGGCGATCCCGGGGCCGGAAGCCGTCGCGGAGATCGCCCGGCATGGGCCGGTGTGCGAGATCGGTGCCGGCACCGGCTACTGGGCCAGGATGCTGCGCGACCAGGGCGTAGACGTGGCGGCCTACGACCGCGAGCCGTACCTCAACTGGCACTGCGACGGGCACTGGAGCGAGGTCCTGCAGGGTGATGGCACCATGGCCGCCCGGCACCCGGACCGGACCCTGCTCCTGGTCTGGCCCGACGACGGCGCAGACCACGCGGCGCTGCAGGCGTATGCCGGCCGGACGGTCATCACCGTCTCCGAGGAATGCTGCCAGGACGACCGGGCGCGGGAGCGGCTCGTGGCGGGCTGGGACCTGGCCGGCGAGGTGCAGGTCCCGCAGTGGCCCCAGCTCCACGACGCCCTGGAGGTCTTCACCCGCCGGAATTGATGACACGCCATGGCCGAGGTGCTATCCTGCAGCCAGGAACACCGAAGTGAGACACAACAGGCCTTCCCCTCCCACCTCCCTCGCAGACGTCTTCAACACCAGGCATCCGGTCGGCACGCAGGTCCGCTACTGGGCGGGTCCGCACGAGGGCCCCGGCACCCTGTCGCGCACCGCCAGCGCGGCACGGCTGCTGCCGAGCGGCATCGCCGTCGTGCAGGTCGAGGGGAGGGACGTACCGGTCCCCCTCGTCCATCTCGAGCCCGTCGGCATCGCCGTCGGCGCCTGAGCCGGGCCGCTCCGCCAGCCTGGTGGACGTCCTTCCGCCGGGCGTGGTAGTCTTCCTGCCGGTCGTGCCGGGCAGACGCCGCGGAGCGACCCCACCGAGGCGTCCGTGAGCCGTTCCGCCCACATCCGCCGGCCGCGCGATCCGCGCCTGCGCGTCTGTCCATACTGCTTCCGCGAGACGTGCTGCTGGCGCTGGCGGCGCCTGCTCCGGCACTGCGACTGCCGGGCGGCGCTGCCGGCCGGAGACCGGCGCCGACTGCCGCCCGGGCCGGACAAGGAGACCTGATGACCCCGATGGAAGCCGCGTCCCGTCTCGGTTGGAACGCCGGGGGCTGGGGTGCCGCCCAGCGCGAGGAGGTCCGGCGCACGCTCGTCGAAGCCGGCCTCGGATCGGTGGCCCTGGTCCTCGACGAGGTCGCCCGGTGTCCCCGGGCCGAGGTCTGCGACGAGGCGGTGCTGGTGCTCGCCGGGCTGCTGGACCTGCCGGAAGCGGCCGGTGCCTTCCGGGCCGCCCTCGATGATGACTGCAGGAAACCCGGCGCCTCCGTCGTCCGCCGGGTGATCGTGCAGACGCTGGGGCACGCGACGGCCACCGCCACCGGTGCCGGATCCTGGGCCTGGGCCACCACCGACCTCGACGACCTGCTCTTCCGCGATCCGGATCCGGACGTGCGGTCCCATGCCGCATGGGCGATCGCGAACATCGGGGTCAAGGGGGAGCTGACGATGCTCAGGAAGGCGCTCGGGCGGGAGAAGGACCCGGCGGTCCACCTCGAGATCGCCGCGGCGATCGAGGACCTCGAAACACGACCGGAGGGACGATGACTTTCCAGACCCAGGCCGAACTCCACCTCGATCACACCCTCCGGACCGGCGACCACGGGCCGGCCGTCCGGCGCGTGCAGGAGTGGCTCTGCCTGCAGGGCCAGTCCACCACCATCGACGGCGACTTCGGCGAGGCGACCCGCCAGGCCCTGGGACGCTTCCAGGAGGGCCGCGACCTGCCGCCCACCGGCGAGGCCGACCCGACGACCTACGAGGATCTGGTGGACCCTCTGGCCAGCGTGCTCGGCGCCTACCCGGTGCCGCCCGCGGACCGGGACCTGGGCAACCTGACGTGCCTGCGTGCCCTGATCCATCTCGACCGCCGGCCTCGCGAGGTCGGCGGCGAGAACCGCGGCCCCTGGGTGCGCCTCTACATGGGCGGCCGCGAGGGCCGGCCCTGGAAGTGGTGCGCCGGATTCGCCTGCTTCATCCTGCAGCAGGCCTGCCGGGACATCGGCGTGACCCCGCCGGTGCAGCCGTCGTTCTCCTGCTCGGAGCTGGCCGCCCGGGCGAAGCGGGCCGGCTGCTTCCTCTCCGAGGCCTCGGTCGCCCGGGACCGGTCCCTGCTGGCGCCCGGCTCGCTCTTCCTCTGCCGCAAGCGCACCGGCGGCTACGAGCACACGGGGATCGTCCTCGAGGTGCACGACGCCGCGATGGACACGGCCGAGGGCAACACCACCGACGGTGGCGTCCCCAACGGCTACGAGGCGATACGGCGCGTCCGCGGCTACCCGGGCCGCGACTTCATCCTCGTCCGCTAGCCGACTGCACCTTGTGCCACGACCGGCCCGGGTGTATCCTCCCGGCATGGACGATCTCGAGGCGTTGCTGGTCCCCCACGCCGGCCGTCCCACGACGGCCGCGGAGCTCCTGCAGATCCTGGCACAGGCCGGCCCGGATCCGGCCGCCCGGCTCGAGGTCGCCCGCGAGAACGGCTGGCTGATCGAGTACAGCGACGGCTCGATCATCGTCGCCCTCGGCCCCGGCTTCCCGCGGGCCGGGCGGACCGACCTGCCGGTGCACGAGCGGCAGATCTCGGCACGATCGCTGGCGATGCTCCACGAGGGAATCGAGGCCGCACGGCGCGGCGAGGTCCACCCGCTGCCCGCCGCCATGATCGCCGAGCTCGCCGCGCTCGCGGAGGAGGACCCTCCCGAGGCGGCACCGCTACCCCATCTCCCGATCCGCATGCGACAGCCCAGGCAGCACATGGCGCCCCCGCCGCTGCGGGCCGAGCCGATGAGCGCCGACGACCTCGCCACGCTCGCGACGGCGCTGGCGGCTGCCTTGCCGCCGCCGGCTCCCGCAGGTTCCGTGCCCGCTCCGCTGCCCGCCGCGTCCCGGCCACACTGCAGCGGCTGCTACACTGACCGGGCATGCACGGACACGACGTGCCCCGCCTGGCCGTTGCGGGTGGCGGCCGGCGTCACCCCGCTGCCGGCGATCGACGTGCGCGCCCCGACGCCCGACGAGGTCGCGGCCCTGCGTGCCCACGCGGAGCAGGCGACGTGGCCGGCCGGCACCGGCGTCCCCACCGACGAGCAGATGCGGCGGCCGATCCACCTCGCGCCGTGGCCCGCGCCCGCCGCGCCGCCCACGCAGGAGGAGCTGGCACCCCTGGGTCTGGACGACGCATCGCTCGACGACGCCTGGAAGGGGGTCGAGGACCAGCTCCGCGCCGAGGGGATCGACCCGGACGAGATGGCGGCGCGGGCAGGGCGGGCGATCGATGCCTGGCACGACCACCCGTCCCGCCTGGAGGACGGCCTCCCGCTGCCGGCGGACGAGGTCGGGGAGGAGCCGGGCGCCGGAGCCGCCACGAAGGGCTCGCCGGAGGACTGCGCGAAAGGAAGGCGGTGATGAGGATCCTGGTGGGTTCGGTGAGCCCGCACAAGATCGGGGCGGTGCGTGAGGCCTGCCTCCGGATCGGCCTTCAGAGGGTGTTGAGGTGTATTCTTCCGTGTGTTCATGCATTCCTCCCGAGCCACCTGGCCATGCGGCCGATGCACGCGATCTGCACCATGGCGACCGACGACCTGGGCAGCCGTTCGTAGTCCT
>Ga0172379_10002233_pt1 | contig 35081 bp, 33 predicted proteins | sample GrowelOW334metaG_FD_119756 | JGI IMG/M metagenome (GOLD analysis project Ga0172379, IMG submission 119756) | Groundwater microbial communities from an aquifer near a municipal landfill in Southern Ontario, Canada - Groundwater well OW334 metaG | ecosystem: Environmental > Aquatic > Deep... | reverse complement strand
TAAGAATGCATAACCTGCTTGATCGCGGTCTCAAGTTTTTCCGGCTCATCCGTTCCGATCCGGTAGATTTTTCCGTTTTTCATGGCGAGCTCAACCGCGTCAAAGCCGGAAATATTAAAAATCCACATCTTCGGCCAGAACCACAATCGGATGCCCCAGCCGTAATACCAATGATTTCTTACTTTCCTGACCGTGGCGATCTCGGTTAGCGAAAACTTTTTGCGGAAAATACCCCAGCCAAAACGGATTTTCAGAAACTGTTCGTCAACAGCGACAGCAAGCGTCGAAAACGAGGCAAGAATAAACAGAATGAGTGCCATTATAGCGGTAATGGCAAAGTTTGTGCCAGAGTCGACCGATGGCGGTTCAGCTCTGGCTGTAATCTGAAGCCAGCCGAAAAACACCAGCACCGCCAGCGTGACAAAGATCATCAGAAAACCAACTTGTGCATGTTTGTAACGTTCCATATTTTTATTGGGATTTTATGCTTCTCGCTATGCGATCTACGACACTATCAAGATCAAATGTCTCGCGTTCGCCTTCACATGCTTTGCGCTCGGCTTCGTCATAATTGCCGCATTGTGTAGCGCGAGTGGTAAAGGTGAAAATGACAGTTTGATTATCTTTCGGAAACGCATAGGCGTATTGCGTGTAGATACTACCGGCCGCGCCTTCCACGATGCTCGTACGGCAATACTCACGATTATCAACCAAACGCTTCTCTGTCTTACCAGCTCGAGCGGTTTCCGATCCAGCTTCAGTACATGCGTACGGCTCATTCAAAATCTGAACCTGCGGTGGCCAATCCTGCGCGTGAATGTATGTGGTAAGCAAAGTTTCCGGATACTGGAATGTTATGCCGGTTTTCTCATCCGTCATGGTTTTCCAGAGATCGTTATTTCCACCCGGACATGCGGCGAATTCACACTTAGGTCCAGTACGGCCGACATACGAGCCGTCCTGACAAAGCTTGGCCTCCTGTGTGCAGGCGACCTGACCGGAACCCGAAGTGTTTAATTGCCAAATCGAATAATTCAGATATCCGGCAAAGCTGACCCAAAGAATGTACGGAACCAAAAGCCACGCGGCCGGTTTAGAGATTTTATAAAACGCAATGATCGTGGCGAGAATAGCGAGCCAGAGGAATACAATCTCAATGAGCGCACTGCCAGGGCTATGCAGACCGAAAAAGATGATTGACCAAAGTGTGTTGAGTACCAGCTGGCCAATAAATATTCCGAGAGCAATTTTTACATCTCTGCGATCCAGCCCTTTCTTCCAGACGAGAAAGGCCGCGATGCCCATGAGCGCAAAGAGTGTCGTCCAGACCGGTCCGAATATCCACGCTGGAGGATTGATGGCAGGCTTCACGATTCCGGCATACCAACCGGTGATAGACGGCGTGGTAAAGATCGAGCCGATGATGCCGGCAAGCTCGGAGACTACGATAGCGATGATGAGTTTGAATGTGTTGTTGATTTTCATAGTTTAGTTTTATTGTGGTGCTCTAGTAATTTCTCCGCCGGAGAGATGCCACCAAGCACTTTATGTGGAAAGTAATTCCAAGCGTCGGTCACGAGCTCAAGGACATTGCTCAATTCCGAAGCATCACCACCGCGATCGAACATGGCCACAACTTTCATCATGTCGTCGTTATCCTCCTCGTGGAAAATAGCGTCCCGAACATGATCCAAAGTGAAATCGCTCTCTGTTTCCTTGAGCATCTCCACGAGCTCTTGCTCAATCTCTTTCCGCCGCTCAAGAATTTGTTGTTTTGATTCGATTTCCATATTTTATAATTAACTTTTAGTACATTGCCCACGCAAGTTAAAAACCCCTTGTAGTGGTATATTTTATTCCTTTGCAATATTTAATCTGCGCAATGAAACGATCCCAAATATCTTTGGTTATTTCTTGCCTTAACAAGTGTTTGATACCCATTGTCATCCCACTGTTGTAGGAAAATAGATCGTTTTCTAGGTCGTGTATTTCTTTACATAGTTGGTACTCGTCGGGCCCCATCAAGTTTGGAGTCTTCGATTTTAAGTCGAAATATTCCTTATTTAATTCAAGATATTTTTTGTTCAGATCATCAATCAGTTTTACGAGTTCTGTAGTATCTAAATCGTATTTCGTTAGTATCAGCCCGAGATGAATGAATTTTTCAATGACTCGTGGATGATTGTATCCGTAGCCCACCGACACTTTCTCAAAGTGTTGTTGAACAAGCCGAATGTATAAATCAATAACCTGTGTGCTATCAATCTTTTCACTCAAATTACCGTTTATCTCATTGAGTAGAAGTTCATGCACCTGTTCAAGATTAAAAAGGAAACTCTCATCCACTTTATCTGTCTTATGAAAATACCAACTAAGCGTATTGAATTGGGTTCGGTACAGCTTGTCCAGTTTCAGTTCAAATTTTCCTTGTATGCCATAAATGATTCTTAGATTATTTTCTACAGACTGGATAACAGGTAATCCAATCTGCTTATTTTCTAAGCCAAAGTCGCGAGCAATATCTAGCAGAAAATCACTCCATCTTTCGAGTAAATCAATGTATGCATCTCGAAGTTTTACTTGCCCATCTTTGTCCTCTAATTTAAATATTGAGTTTATTACTTCTGCCAACCACGCCTGAAAATTTATATACAATTCACTTACTGACAAATTAATTCCAGGAGCCAGAGCAAGAGCCAAGGTGTTTTTCTTCAAGGTCTTGAATAGATCTTTCCAAAAGATTTCATTATTTTGGTATTTATTCCAACCAATTTTTATTTGATTGAAAGATACATTTACTACCTCTTTGAGAAAAGATTCTTGACCCTCATTCGATGAAAGACAGCTTATAGTAATTTCATCCAAAGCTTGATTGATTTGATTATGGTTAAAGTGATTATATTCAGAACTTAAAAGACTATTTGAGACTTTGGAGATTGATTTTATTGCCTCCCATATCCAATCTCTTTCTTTAGTTTGGACTAGCTTACTAATAAGTCCCAAGTAATAACCTAAAACTAGACTTAGGATCGGATTTTCACCTCGTGATCCTATATTGTTATCGGCATACTTAAAAACAAGGAGATTGGCTATGATATTCTCGTAAACATTCAGCAAGAAATATATATTTTCCTTCCGCTTATCTTGAATTATTCGGTTGCCTATAGACTCAAAATATTCAAGAATATTTGCAGTAAAACCCTCGTCTTCGAATGTATATGCTCCCCAGAAACTCGCCGGAACTCTAATGATATGACTATTTCGTAAACCGAGATGCTTTAGATAAACGTCATGAATGTACCTCAGGGTTAAATTGAAAGAGTTGATTTCATTTTTTGAGAGAAGCCTAAGACCTATTTCATATAGATATTTTACATTTTCAAGTGGCAAAACATTCCAGTTTGGATTTGATTTGTACTGAATTGCTAAGGAGAGATTTTTGCTTTCTTTTTCGTATTCGAATATTTTATCCTGAATATACGCATGCTTCTTGAGTTCCTTATTTATTTTACTTAAACGTTTTACCGCATCATTTCTGATCTTCGTTAGAGTTGCATCCGGGCTGATTCTTGTTCTTAATTCTTTATATAGAGAGTAGATCAAATAAAACGCAATAAATAAAATAGTGAGCAATATTTCAAGGACAGAAAATTTAAGAAATACTGGTGTTAAAAAAGATAATACTGTTAACGCTACCAATATCCAAAAGAAATACTTCTCCTTTTTATCTTGGATAAACTTATGTAAATATTGCGTAGAAAAAAGATCAGCTGTGCTTTGTAAAATAAATGTAGAAAAAGAAAATATAATTGCTATTGAAGCACCAATTATTCCAGCGATGGCAAAGCCGAGATTATGTAACTGATCTTCGGAAACGGTTACATTTAACCAGTTCAAACTTTTTTGGAGTGTGAATATAAAAATGCTATAGATTAGTAAGTAAAACAAAAAAGAGTCGACAAATTTGATCAGCCTCTCCTTTGTTATTAACCAGTCATTGTAAACATACTGCCTAGATTTATAGAAATACAAAAACGCCTTTTGTTTAACTGTAAACTTTTTATCCGATTTTGATATTTTACTGATCATATTACTTGCATAATCCTTTGAAGCTCATGTTGGGGGCGACGGCCGTATGCGGGATAAGAATATAGACCCACTGCTTGCCACCGTTGGCTAAATTAAATGTAGTGGCGGCTTCGCAATATTTCTTGCCAGCCTCGGCTTTTTCCTGAACTTCTGCGTCATCGATATCTCTTTCGGCTTTAATTTCAACCATAAAGATATTATCCGCTGTCTCGACCACGAAGTCCGGGTGATAACGTTTGGAGTTGTATTTCCAATAGAGCTCAAATTGAGCGTCGGCTGGCCGGAGCCATTTCAAAGCGTCGGTGTCTTTTTCTAGAATCGTGGCGAAATCCTTTTCAGCTTTTGAGTCGAACTTATACAGATTATGGCAAGCCTTTTTGAAACCACCGAATACTTTTGAGGGAATGGTGTTTGTGGGAGTGATTGTTTCGGTATAGTGATGGACGCTGTCGGCCGTATATTTGGAAAAGTTGTGTGGCTTTATACGATCAAACGGATATATGAGCGGTTCCTCAAAGCCGGAACTTTCCAGATAAAAGTACTGTTGCAATTGAGCATAAATATATTTGCCGATTTCTCGCTTATGGTAGAGGACAATGTTTTCCAAATCCTCACTGTTTCGGCCATTACCAAGCTTAGCAATAGCTTGTCGAGCCAGTTTGTACAACAGCTCGGACTCACGATCATAATCTACCTCCGGATAGTTAATCAGCTCGTTTACTAAAATATTCTCCGGAATATCACGCGCCACTCCAGAGCTATCACTTTGCAGGACTTCGCTTTCATTAGTGCGTAGCGTCCGGCGAATAATCTCTTCGGATACTGGCTGATAGTTAAGACCGGCGACATCAAGATCAAAGTCCTTAAAGCCGGATTTCACATCATGCTTTTGTTGAATGAGCACGCGCGGAATCGAGATAGTCTTTTCAATCAATTCGGAAACAACCGACTCATACTCCTGCTTCGCCGCTTCTACAATAGCCGTCTTAAACAAATTTTGCTGGGGGTTACTTTCAATACTCGTGATCATCTTCTCAAAGGCCAGTTTACGAATCTCATCGCTCTTTAAGTCATTGATATTTTTAATACTCGCGCCAAGGGTGCTGACTGCTTCAGTGATCAGTTGTTCGGCCTCTAAAACCAAGCCCGCTTTTTGGCGATCCGCCTCATTTACAATAGTCGCAATCTCCGTGCGTTTGAGAGCTAGTGCCTCTTCCATTACCGAGGAAGCAGTAATAACCTCCTGCGCTTCCGGCAACGCATTCGGGTCAATCTCAATGATATTTTCCTGTCGAATTATAGAGTTCGGATCATTGGCCGCATCCACAATAGACTGGAAACGGTCGTGAGCGATGATGGTGAGCTTGTCTACCTTTTCAACGCCAGTCCGCGCTCCGTATGGCAAACGCAAACCACGACCGATAGTTTGCTCGGTGAGAATCTGGGAGTGGGAAGCATTTAAAGGAATGATGGTGTAAAGATTGGTTACATCCCATCCTTCTTTTAACATATACACATGAATAACAATCTCAATTAAATTATCTTCTTTTTCTAGCCCAAGAAGCTTTTGTATGTTTTCTTCTTTTTCTTCACCTCTTTGATTAGAGTGAATATACATTACTTTGCCTTTGTATCGGCCTTCAAAAAATCTTTCGGACTCAATTGTATCCCAAATCTCTTTAGCGTGGTCTGTATCTCGCGCTCCAACCAAAACAAACGGACGAACCAAGCGATTGTTGGTATCGCGAGAATAAATATCCAAAGCCACTTTGGTGTCTTCGTGGATTCGTATGCCGTCCTCAAGTTTTATCAAATCCAATTCTTTCGGATCATTGCGATATTGATCGGGGTTAAAATCACGACGGGTCGCAATAGCCGGTTCTTTTACAAAACCGTCCTGCAATGCTTTCGCCAAAGGATAATCAAAAACAACATTCTTAAATTTATTGTTATGGGTATCAATCGGAGTAGCGGTAAGCTCTAAACCTAAAATCGGTTTTAATTCATTAATCGCTTTAAGCCCGGAGTCTGCCCGATAGTGATGCGATTCGTCCATAAGCAAAACCAAATCCGGCAATTCAGAAAGATAATTGAAATAAGACTCACCAAGATATTCGGAAAGCCGTTTGATTCTCGGCTCTCGACCTCCTCGGACTTCGGAATTGATCTTGGAAATATTGAAAATATTTATCTTTACCGTTTCTTTAAACAGCGTGCTTTGTCGTGCCTCGGCATAATTATCGCCCGTGATGATACGCGGTGGGGTAACGGCAAACTCGCTGATACCGCGAAATACATACTTCGGGCTTTGTAGATTAGAAAGATCGTCAATCAGCTTATTATAAATAGTGAGATTGGGAGCCAAAACAAAATAATTCTTTATACCTTTGGCGGCGTAGAGATAGGAAATAAACGCACCCATGAGCCGTGTCTTGCCGACACCGGTGGCCAATGAAAAACAAACCGACGGGAAGTCTCGTTCAAAATCAGAACAAGTAGGATACAAAGCACGGATCTTAGAAAGTTCGCCAACCGGATCAACATCCTTTTTCAATTCCAAAACATCGGCCAGTTTTTCTATAATTTCCAAACTGTCCGCTTGCGGTTTGCGGAGGCTTAAACGATTTTTAATTGCTTGGGCTTTGGTATTCATATTATTCTTCGTTAGATTCCTCGGCTTCCGCTTCGGTGGCTTTAATAATATTGAGATCGTAATTATCTTTGCCGAATTCGCATCGACCGAGAATCATCTGCGGAATTTTCTTGATGGTGATATTGGCAAAATGGTTTTCGCATTCTGGGGCATAGGCTTTAGCACAAATAAGCAAACTTTCGCCAGCTTTCATTTCACTATGAACTTTATCCAGTTGCTCGGCAGTGATAAAACCGGTGGTGACAAAAATAAAATCGGTCTCGGTGGATTTACCATGCTTCCAGTAAAGCGTCTCGTCCGGATAAAACTTGAAACCCTCGTGCTTGCACATAGCGGCCGCCAGCATGTTGGCATTGTAGTTTTCATCAATCACGAAATTACCGAAAGAGTCTTTGCGAAGTAGGCTCGGCGCAAGATTATAAAACTTAAATCCACCACCCCCTAACCAATTTACGGTTTCAGATATTCCTTGAGTATCACTTCCATCAATAACACTTTTAATTCTGGGAATAAGGTGGGAGTCTACGTGTGTTGCCATTTCAACCATTATCCATTTTCTTTTCATTTTATGCGCAACCGCACCAGTAGTTCCTGACCCAGCAAAAGAATCCAATACCAGCTCTCCTTCGTCTGATGTCATACCAATAATTCTTTTAATGAGGGCTTCTGGCTTTTTCCCTTTCTTAAACTTAACGCCACCCTCGTTATCAAGCCCAGTGGTTTTAATATCACCCCAAAAATCACCCGGATGAACAGTAAGATAATCGTCTGCAAAAATTACTTTTATTCTCGGAATTTCAACCTCAGAATCGTACTCGTTTCTTATGAAATACATCTTTTTTTGAGGAGTCTCAATCGCAAAAAATGGATTCCGATTATTTTTTCTTTTTACATCGGCAATAGTTTTTGCACCTCCACTCATAGAAACTACTTGAACGATTCTCCATGCGTTTTCGAAATTGAATTCAACTTTTTTCTTTTCATCAGCAATTTGCTGTTCTCGGTAACATTCTGAAATCGGTTTAGTTGTAATTTTAGATAAAATACGATCACACTCTTCTATCTCAGCAACCGATCTTTCTTCATTATCGCGAACCTCTTTTAGTCTTCCTATCTCTGACTTGCTTATGTTTTCAAACAAAGTCTTATATTCATTATCCCACTTTTCCTTTGGAACTTTTTCGACGAATAAATCTTTTATGCCATCCTTTCTGGCTATGATAATAAATTCTTTTAATTTGGGTATTCTGCCATTATTTATAGCGTGTGCCATTTTAACGCCCGTTGGCTCAGACATTTTTACACAAATAGTTTTTAGATTTTTTTCTTGGAAGATTTCCGTCATCAACAAATAAAGTCGAGCGAATTCGTTATCGTCTATTTGAGCCGCTAAAGTACCGTTTGGATGTAATAGCTTTTTTAATATTTCTAATCTTGGCTTCATGAGATTAAGCCACTCGGAATGCTCGAGTCCGTCCTCGTATCCAATTTCTTTGCCATCCGAATCTATTCTTGAGCCGGTGTTATATGGTGGATCGATATAAATACATTTAATGCGTCCGGCAAAGTCCTGCTCAAGGGCTTTGAGCGCAAGGAGATTGTCGCCATGAATGAGCATATTCTCGGCCGACTTGTCACCATAGGACTTGTTCGAGTCCTCAATCAAAATCCTCGGCTCGAGTTTTAGTTCCTCGTCCTTGCCGATCCACGTTAACTCTAGTTTTTGCTTTTTATTAGTCATATTATTTCTTGCCTTTCTTCTTAGGCTTTTTGGACTCGGCGTCCTGTAACCGTTTTACGACTTCTCGATCAAAGTCGGATTCTATTTTCTGTATCTTGTTAAATTCATCATATTCGGCAATGGCTTTTTGTTCCGCTCGCTCGTGTGAAATTTGTCCTTTGCCCTGCAAAATCTTATATTCATTAAAACTTAAAAACTTATTCACGCTTTTAGCCAAGTCTTCCATTTTCATCGCTTGATGATTTTCAATAACATTTTCTATGTAATCAAAGAATCCGGAAACTGTCCTCTCCAACCTTTTGATCTTATCTTCCGGCAAATAATTTTTAGCAATAAGCGTATCCGACTTTAATATTCTTCCCTTGGGAGAATGTTTCCAAGTAGTCAGTCCCATAAACGGCTTATTTTTATCAGCTTTGGTATATATTATTTCCGCGGCCGTTAGACCGGCGATAGCATAATGAAATTTATTTTGTACCATTGCGTAAAAGTTTTTGGTGATTTCAGATTTAGGATCGTAGTCAATACTGCACTCGGCAAAGATATCCGTGATCTGCTGGTAGATTCGTCTTTCGCTCGCTCTGATAGAGCGAACCCTCTCAAGCAGTTCCTTAAAATAATCTCGTCCAAAAAGCGTCTTTCCTAGTTTCAACCTTTCATCATCTATAGCAAAACCTTTGACTATATACTGCCTTAAAGTCTGTGTTGCCCAAATACGAAAATGTGTGGCTTGTGTAGAATTTACCCTATATCCAACGGATATGATCGCATCTAGGTTATAAAACTTTGTTTTGTAATTTTTGCCATCTTCCGCAGTTATTTCCAAAATGGAAATAACTGAATTTTCGCTTAATTCACCACTTTCAAAGATATTTGCCAAGTGCTTATTAACAGCCGGAATCCCCACACCGAATAAATCGGCCATTCTTTTTTGAGTTAGCCAAACTGTTTCATTTCTGAAAAACACTTCAATTTTCACGTTGCCCTCGGGCGTAGTGTAAAGTAGAAAATCAGACTCTTTGGGAACAATATTGTTATTTTTTGATTCGTCCATAATGGTTAATTTAAATTAATTTATAATTGGTCATACTACTTTCCACCGGATAGTGAAGAGAGGATCGAGCTTTGACTTTTGTTTTAGTTGAGCCTCTACTTGTCCGATAAGCTTTTCTTTTCTGCCCTCCACGTCGTCTTGCGCCTCGTACAATTTCTTTCGCATTTCGTTCCGTTTCTTTTCCATATCCTTAATGCCACGCTGGGCTTTCAATTTTTCATTAAGGTTAAGGATTTTCTTAGCGTTAGTTTTGGAAATTTTAATATCTACGTCAAGCTTCTTGAGATCAAGCTCAAGAGCTTTTTTCATGTCTTCCGCCCACTTATCGAGCTTATCTACTTCATTATCAAAAAACTCACTGTTGCGTTCGGCAATCCGACCGGAGACTGTAGTGATGGTCTGGCTTTCCAATTCATCCAGCTTAGTTTTTTCTTCCGCAGAAACGACTGTGGCTTTTACATCTCGCGCGGCAATTGAAAACAACTTCTTTGCAATTTCTCCATCAACCGCATTGCCCAATTCATCAATGGCCGATACAACCACTGAGTCTTCAGCTTCAAAGGCCTCAACGGTGTAGTTGGAAACTTTCAAGATACCACTTTTGCCGACAAGTGGCTCTAGAATAGAAATGATTGTGGAATTAGTAGAATAATCAAAAGTGATCTCGGACTCATCTGCCGGTTTGGCTTTGATCTCACCGAGAATCTTTTGAGCTAAAGGGTGTCCGGGTCGGTAAATATGGGCGTCGTCAATATTTTTACCAATCTTATACGGTCCCGGGTCTATTTGTTCGTTAGGAAAAGGATTGTTCTTTAATGTAAAAGAATACTCATGTTCAGCAAAATCAGCATGGTCGCCGAGATAATATTTAGTCGCATCCCATAGCCAACGAGTATAGGTGTCCAGATATGCTTCGCTTTCTTTAAGATTAACTTTCAACTTCTCATGCACTTCGGCATCAAAGTTTTCTAACAATTTTTGGCGAGTGTCGCGTAGGTTATTTTGGATACTGTCATCCATCTCTTTTTGCAAACCATCAAAGGCTGTGTTGATCTCCTCTTCACTCCGACATGTTTGATAAATACCGGCGATACGCTTTTCAAAATCTACACCCGACTCAATGCTTCCGAGAACTTCATCACTTGCACCGAATACACCTTTGAATAGGCTAAATTTTTGATCTAAGAGCTGATACACGCGTTGGTCGGCGGCGTTTTTAAGATTAACAAAGTTTATAACGACAACATCGTACTTCTGGCCATAGCGATGACACCGGCCGATACGCTGTTCAATCCTTTGTGGATTCCATGGGAGGTCGTAGTTAATGAGTAGTGAACAGAATTGCAAATTCACACCCTCGGCGGCCGCTTCCGTGGCAATCATGATTTCCGCCTCATCCCTGAAATATTCAACCAATGCCGCGCGCATGTCCGAAGTTTTCGAGCCGGTTATGTTATCTGTATCCTTGTTGGCCTTGAGCCATGTAGCGTAAATCTGTTTTGACTTCTCGTCGTTGTTCGAACCATTAAATAAAACTATCTTATCCGCATAGCCATTTTCCGAAAGTAGTTGCAAAAGATAGTTCTGGGTAATTGTAGACTCGGTAAAAATAATGGCCTTTTTATTTGCATGAAGCTCTTCCGTCATTTCAAAACCTTTTTTGAGCGCAATAAGCAAGGCATCTCCTTTGGAGTTTTTCCAGATTTTCTTAGCAACGTCCCGAAACTTTTCAAGATCAACTTTCTCCGATTTCATTAAGACAATATCCTCAGCGGTATACTGTATCTTTTTCGTTTCTGTTTCTTCTTTACCGTCGTCTTCTTCGTTGTCTATCCACTCATCCGATATTTCATCGAGCGTTTCAAAGTTCTGATCAAGACCATCAACACCACTATCCTCGGCCGCTTTTTGCTTCTCTGCTTTCTCAATAAGTTTCGTAAGTTTGAACACCAAACTATTCAGTGTGCTGGCAATGGCGAAAGACGATGATGCCAGAAGCTTTCGCAAAATCATGGTGATAAGCTGGCGTTGACTGTTAGGCAAAGCAAATAGCTTCGTTCTTTGCAGGTATTCAGACATACCATTGTAAAGTTCCACTTCCTCTTCAGCAGGAATGTAATTTTGAGTAAGCGGAATTCGCTTGGTGTATTTGATATATTCAAGAACCTGCCTTCGTAATGTACGGATGCAAACCGGCTTCAGTCGGTTACGCAGATCGGTAAACATCTCCTGTCGTGGCTCAACCATTCCAAGCTCACCTTCGTAAACATCCTGTTCGCGTGAAAGTCGGGCATAGTTAACTTTGAAGCTTTTGAGATCACCGAATACATGGTCGTCGATAATGCTTACTAAGCCATACAGCTCAAGGAGGGAGTTTTGAAGCGGTGTTGCGGTAAGCAAAATTTTAGGAACATCAACTAGCGCGTCCTTTATTTCTCGAGCAATCTTATTGCTGGTTTTATATACGTTACGCAATCGATGCGCTTCATCGATCACAACGATGTCCCACTTGGTTTGTTTTATATAAGAAGATTTTGATCGGGCAAAATGATACGAACATAAGACAATAACATCTTCCTGATCAAACGGATTTAGATTACCGTCTTTAACGTATTGATTGAAAGATTTTGTTTCTAAAATAATCGACGGCAAAAAGAATTTTTCCTGCAACTCGGCATTCCATTGCTTACGTAAGCTCGATGGCAAGATAAGCAATATCTTACGTTTTCTTTCAGCCCATTTTTGCGAAAGCACGAGTCCGGCCTCGATTGTTTTTCCAAGACCAACTTCATCAGCAAGAATGGCTCCTTTGGAGAGGGGTGATCTGAAAGCGAATAGTGCCGCCTCAATCTGGTGGGGGTTAAGATCAACCTGCGCGTTGGAAAGCGTAGATGACAATTTCTCCAAGCTGTCCGAAGAGCATCGCTTGGTTAATTCGTAGGCAAAGTATTTAGCGTGATGATCAGTAATTTTCATAGATTTTCATTTTCATACTCATGGTTCAGTCTCAACTATTTTTGAACTGCTCGTAATACGCTTTTACCCGTTTCTCCATTTCGACATTTCCAAAAATTGGGAGTATTTCGAATACCTTCTCCCAGTTCAAAGCAGACAAATTATCAAAATGGTAATCTTTCGAGAGATATACAACATCCAAAAATGCACGTTCCGGAGTAGCAATGGAATAGGTGCCTTTATGCTCGATGCCCGTCGGGGGTTGAGTTCGCATTAGGATATCGTCCTTAATTTTTCTGTAAGAATATATCTGGTCATCAATTTTCAGTTCGCGTGTGAGATAAGAAGCAATAAATATTTGTCCATATGATTGAAAGATGACACCGGCTCGACTGAGAACAGTTTCAAAGCTTATGTATGAAGGAGTATAGATTCGGTTTGCCAATTCGAATTTGTCATACTTTTTATCTTTGGCATAAATGCCACGCCGAAGCGGGTACAGCTGACCCTTTTGAACGTAATAGCTCACCCGGCGTCGCAATAAAGCTGGGCTCACTACACCGCCACCAAGTAAATTCACTTCCTTAAAAGTGAAGACTGATTGCTTAGATCGGAGGAGAGTATCCATGATGTCTATTCGTTGGGTCATAGTTTATAATTGAAAAGGTTACGCAAAATGTTACTTATGGAGTATATTATATTCTATGTTTGAAAATAAAGCAATAACAGCTATCAAACAGGCCCGATAAAGTCGTAGCAAGAAAAGCCATATTCCAAGTTTAAGCCCGAAGCCGGAATATAAAGTTTAGTGAATAGAGGGTAGAAAGTGGCTCCCATTCACTAATAATCGTGAAAATCTCTCTATTTTCTTACATTTTCACGATTTTGGGCACATCGTCTCCTCCGTGTTTCCGTAATATGACACTTTTGTATCATTGCTGAAAAGCTTACTGGAAATGGCCTTTAAGGTACTCTCCAGTTCAAAAACTGACATTTTTTCCAGTCGGATCACTGTAGTGGACAAAATCGGTACTTTTTGTCCAAGATGCATAATTAAAACGTTGTACTATGCAAAAAAGAGATTTTTAGCATAGTACAGTATGGCAAAAAGGAGAAAATCGAATGTAAACAAAGTACGCCAGTTTGCTTACATCTGCTCGGACAATGTAAACAAACTCAAAAAAGTGATACAATAAATCCAACAGTTGAATAAACGCCTCACGGGGCAACCTGAAAGGTATTCCGGGTCCAAGGGCTCGCGATCCGCTATCACATTTTGTGGTAATAGATCGCGAGCCTTTTGTTTAACTGATAATGAATATGAAAATGAAAAAGGCCGCATTGGCCATGTCATACAAATTTAATATTGGAGTAACGAAAGATGCGGTCCGAAACGCTTTTGATAATGCCGGATTGACGCTGGTCTTGAGAGAAGCTACGGAAGTCATAAAAGCCTTAAGCCAGGAACTACGGGAAACCCGACAAGAATATAAAAGCCATGTAACCAAAACTGAAAAGATTTTGTCAGGGATCAAAGAGTATCGGAAACAGGATGATGACGAGAGAAAAAAGATTACCAAGGACGTGGTGGATTATTGGTTTGAGAAAATAAGCACGCCATTACAACCAATCAAAAATAAGACCATCGTATACTTTTCTCTCGACAATGAACTTTACTACGAACCAAAAACTGAATTTTGCTATCGCTTAGAAGCAAATAGCTACCGGTTAAACATGCTCCGAACACTGATGAGACATAAGAGCTATGTACAGACCGAATCCCTGATAGAAACTAGCGGTTTCGTATCCAGAAAATCTCTTGAAAGTGCCGTTGATGCCATGAATCGGATCGCACATAAAAAACTCAACATCTTTAAACTCATAGATGGCTATCAGGACTCCGGATATCGGATACACCCCAGCATAATCTTGAAAAAAGAGTAAACCGAAAGGTACTCTCAAGGCCCCTGTCAATAACTTTTTAAGAAACGGAGTGAAAACGGCCGTTTTTTTGTTTTCCGAATCTGCCGAAAGAGTATTTAAAGGGAGCCTGTCGGCTCGTTACAATTTACCCATAGATAAAAGCTAAGAATCAGAATGAGTATGAAAAACACTATCGATAATAGTTTTACTACCAGCGACTTCTACGCGGCCGCTTTTCTTGTGGCCAAGGGATATAAGTTGCTGGGCATAGACAAAGCCGACTCGCGCCGGTTTCATTTTATTTTTACCAATGAACCCGATCGTCCCCAGCTGGTAAGTGCCTTCTTTGCCGGTTTGGTCGAGGTCAACGCTAAAGCGTTCGTCACGGCGATCAAAGAACTGAAGTCGCTCATGTATAACGATGCCATGAGTTAAACCGGTCCAACATGGAATATGAATATGGAAAATCTACCATTCGAAATAGACAATAACGACTACGTGAAGCTTCCAAGAAGCATAAAGACCGCCCTCGTAGACGGTTATTTGCGATTTGAGGAATACTCAGTCCTAGTTTGGCTGTGGATCAATGCCAATCCCCGAAGTGGCAAAGCTCATGTGAGTTATGCCGGATTGTCTAAGGATTTCAAAGAAAAGTATTCCAAAAATCACATCAACCGACTGATGTTGAACCTTAAGCGTAAGAAGTGGATATGGTTTGTCGGACAGCAAGGTCGCAGAAGTTCGTTCCATGTTGATATTGCCAATTACCCTTTATCTAACGGCACATTTACAGACCTTGAACACTGTCGCAAGCAGAAGTCTGGCAGAAGTGAGAGTGATTCAGATGAGCATTCATTAGCAGAAGTGCCGACAGAAGTCGATGATGTTCGGCAGAAGTTAGAAAGTGATAAAAGTGCTTTGGTAGAGCGGTTTTCATTCAATCAAAAAAGTTCGTTCGGCAGAAGTCCCAAGAACGATAACGAGAAAGAAAATAAAAACAATCGATCGACTCGTCGCCCCGTAAGAAGTTTCAATCCGAAAAGCTTTGAGGAGGAGAGATGTCTTGAGATAGCTCGATACCTTGAGGAAGCGGATATGAGCTTTATGCTTTCGGCTCTCAAGAAGTACGGACTGGCGAAGCTCGAGCAGATTTACCAGCTAATGCGAGACAGTCCGGATAGGTCGATCCAAAAGAAAGGTGCGTATTTTAATTCCTTATTACAAACTAACCAATAATTAAATCTATGAAAAAAACACAACACAAAACACCAATAGAAAAATCCAATGAGATTCTTGAGAACAATCTAGTGAAAGCGACCGAGACCATGATTTCACTCCTAAACAGCAAAGACGAGAGAGTCAGAATGTCGGCCACGAATTTCATCATTGAGAAAATAACCAGCCGACCGATTATCCTAGTGGTCGATAAAGATAATCATATAAAAAGGTCTACTTAACCCAACTTTTTATGGCCAAAATTAAACATCTATCGGAATACCATAAAACAGCATTTGAGCTGAAATACAAAGGTAATTCATACCAAAGTATTGCTGAAACCCTGAATAAGAAGGGGCCAAAAAGTAGAACTGCCAAGTTTACCGAGCAAAGCGTCAAAGACTGGTTCAAGGAAGCTGGAACCTTGCACGAAGCCTACGGCATTTACGAGGAGGAAATGGATCAAATCCATACCGAAACAATGGCTGTTGTCCGTCGAGCCGGAGCCAGAGTGAGAGAGCAGAATTTCCGTCTAGCCAATGAGATGCTCGTGGCTCTGATGGGGAGTTCCAGTGATGGGGTAAAGTTGGCCGCTATCAAAGAAATTTTGGATCGGGTCGAGGGTAAGCCGAAAGAAACCATTCATGTCAGCGAACAAGAGTTGGCCGAACTGTCCCATGAGGATCGTTGGAATCTTATCCCGTACGAAATGCGACTACGACTTTCCAGAGACCAGTACTCAAAAGATGTCAAAGAGAAAGTTTTGGGCTGGGTAGCGAAGGGGAAAATAGAATAAATATATGTTAACGATCAACGCTTGTAGAAAATTACTGCCAAAATCCTACGCTTCCAAAAGCGACAAGGAGATTGAGCTGATGCGGAACCAGTACTACCAAATGGCCGCTTTCATGTTTGACGTGTGGCACGAACGAAAGAGGCATCCGGTTTTGGTCAAGGTGTCTATCGAGATTACTTACACCTTTGCCATTGTGGGTAATAACCGCTTGGCTTGTCCCGAGGGATAGCATAGGGTGTCCTTGCCGAGTCCTTTCAAAGAAAAACCTATGAATGAACAAATTGAACAAAAGAATACAACGATGCGAGCCGTGATTTATGCACGTGTTTCCACCGAGGAACAGGCCAAGCATAACTTCAGTTTGGAATCGCAAGTCGATCTCTCCAGAAAATGGGTCGTGGATCATCACTTCAAGCTTGCTTGCGAGCCATTCATCGATGCCGGTGAATCGGCCAAGACCATGAATCGCAAAGCTCTGGTCAGACTTTTAGAGTATTGCCGAACACACAAAGGCAAAGTAGATGCCGTCCTAATTTACAAAATAGATCGCATTGCCCGGAACATGGCCGACCATGTGGCGATCCGGTCCCTCCTCAGCCAGTACGGTGTGAGGATTTACTCGGTGACCGAACCGATCGGTGGTGACAACTCTACGAGCAAACTTTTGGAAAACGTCATGGCATCATTCGCCCAGTTTGATAATGATGCTAAAAGCGAACGCACCAAAGACGGCATAAACAAAAGGGTGAGTAAGGGCGAAATCTCCTGGGTCGCTCCGGTTGGCTACAACAACGTCATGAAGCCGGGCGGATATAAGACCATCGTGCCTGATCCGGAACGCGCGCCGATGGTAAAGAAACTTTTTGAGGAATACGCGAAAGGCATTTATAAAGAGTCGGAGATTACCAGAATGGCCAATCAGTTAGGATTCACTACTGGTAAAGGAAATAAAATCAGACAGCAGGTTATTCACAAAATGCTTCGAAGCAAAATCTATACCGGAACATTTATGCATAAAGGCAAAGAAAACCAGGGTGTGTTTGAGCCACTGATCACTACCGAACTATTTGAACGGGTCCAGTTTTATATACGCACTAAAAGCGGCCGACTCACCAACCATCCGAAGCGCGCTCTCAATCCAGACTTTCCTCTGCGAGTCACTGCCCGATGCGTGTGCGGTGGCAGGTTTACCGGAAGCTGGTCACGAGGCCAGCTGGGTGGACGCTATGCCTATTACCACTGTGCCAAGTGCCACAAGAAAAGCGTCAAGAAAGAAGTGTTCGAGGAACATTTCATGGAATTTCTTACCCGGCTTGCTCCCAAGAAAGAGGAAATGGGTATGTTCAGAGGTCTAATCATCGATTACTGGGAAGGCAAGCACACTGAACTCAATACCGACATAGCTACCATCGACCGAAGCATTCAGAAAGTTGAGGAGGAGAAAGTGAGAGTCGTTGAACTAACCAAACAAAATGTCTTTGACAGCGAGACGGCCAAAGAGGAGCTGGATCGCATCAAAGAAAAAATAACAGTACTCCGATTAAACAGAAACGACTTACAAATCGAGGAGTTCGATGTGGAAACTTGCGTCAACTACTGCCTGTACTTTATGGTCAACATTTACAAGCTTTGGTACGAGGTAAAACTGACCGACAAGATCAAGTTTCAAGAGATGATTTTTCCAGAAGGCGTTTTGTACGACTATTCGACATTTGGAACCACAAAAACAGCCCATATTTACACGCTTAAACAGCTAATTGATACTCCAAATTCTACTATGGTGCCCCCAGTAGGAATCGAACCTACATTACGAGATCCGCAATCTCGCGTTCTATCCGCTCCGACGTCCCGACGTAATGTCGGGAGTACGGAGAGCCGACCGCGTATGCGCGTCGGCTTTGAACTCCTGTGCGCCCATGAGGATTCGAACCTCAATTACAAGATCCGCAATCTTGTGTCCTATCCATTGGACGATGGGCGCGTTTAGAATTTTAACCAAGCGGAAATCAAATCTATTAAAGATTCATCGCGTTCTTTTTCCGGCAAAACAGGTGAAAGAATGGCTCTTACTTCATCAATATTTATTTCTCCAAGCGGAGCTTCCACATCTACTCTTAAGCCTTTTTTCGCGTCCAAAACAAGAACGTTACCATTTTTGCGTTCAAAAATCCAGAAACCCACAAAGCCGTCCAAATTATGAATTTTTTGCCCGATTTTTATATTTTCCGATGTTAGTTCAAAATCAACTTCGTTTGGAACTTTCAAAGCGTAAATATTTGTAAGCCCTGCGGCAAGAACAACAAACACCGCAAGAAGATAACTTTTTATAATTATCGCAATAACAACAAAAGCAACCGCAAAAATCCAAAGCGATATAAACCAATTCGGATGGCGTTCCGGCTGTTCAAATTCTTTTGCGCGCCAAGTTAAACTTTCCATAAGCTTATATTAACTCAAGTTTCGTTTTTTCGTAAATCTGGTAGTGTCATTCCCGCGGAGGCGGGAATCCAGATTTTTAATATCCTGGATCCTCTGGTCAAGCCCGAGGATGACAGAAAATGATGCATCAAATAAGTCTGAACGGAAGTTCCGGCTCTTCGGCTCGCGCTATTAATTTCAGAGGGAAATTAAGAGTTTCTTCAATAGCGCTTGTATTTTTTCTTATAGCTTCAAAAAGAATCGCTGTGAGTTCATCGCGCCTGTGATACAAACCGAGTTGCGGCCTGCGCGGGAGTTCAGGGTCATCAAGAAGCGCTTTAACAATAAAAGGCATTACCATTGAGTAGTCGGCTTGCATGCTTTCGGTTTTTTGTTTGTATGTATCGGCGTTAACTTTTCCCCAAGAAACGGCTTCCGCAGGGAAGCATGAGGACAAGCTTCCATCTGTAACCGGCGCGGAAACTATTTGCGCGTCGTAATCGTATCCGCGTATATTATCCAGAACAAAAATTTGCGAAAGCGTCGGCTCCGGCTGGAGACTGTAATTTTTTGGCACTCCTCCTCCAAGTATCAGAGCGCCAAGAGATTTTGATTCAGATCCAAAAAGCCCCCAGTAATGATACGCGCAGGATTCAAAAACATCAGCATGCAAATCATAATCAAATCTGTAATCTGACGCGCCGGAAAGTTTTTGAAGCGCCCAAAGTTTTACCGAATTTAGAAACGCGCTTCCGTCCGCGGGAGCTCCAATAAAAACAGGCATTCCATTTTTTGAGCATGTGCTTAAAAGCCCGGGTCGAACTCCCAAAGATTCTTCTTGCGCGGAATAATACAGCCCCAAAAGATAATTCCTTTCGGTTGTTGTCATTTTCTTTTGGAATTCAGGCTGTTGGAGCATCGCCGAAATCATTCTGTCTTGATCAAACAAGACATCTTCTTTGAATCCCGTGTTTGTTACTCTAACAACTCCGGCATCGCGATATGCTTTATCGTCTCCAAACAAATCAACTTCATGAATAGGCCTTCCTTGCGTTTTTTTAAGAGAATCATGACCGTCGTGGTAGCAAATCGCATCAGTTACAGTTATATACGCAACCCAGCCGGTTTCCAAAAGCGGAATAAGCCATGCCCTATGCTGGTCAGATACGGTTACCGGACCCGCCACTGTTACCACCAAAGGAACATTATTTTTTATAGCTTCCCTTAAAATTGAATAAACCCTTCTTAAATACGCGCCTCCGAAAGCGGGGAGCGAGTTTTCAAAAATTTCTCTTAGAGTATTTGATTCTGTTACGGGCTTTCCGACAACGCTTGGCCCCATAAGGTTTTCTTTTTTTGGAGAATCTTTTTCTTTAGCCAGTTTGTTTGCGATTATATTATATGCGATTTGCGCAGACCCGTATTCTGTAAGTGAATCGCTTTGCCGCGGGGCTGTTTCAACAATATCGGCAGCTAAAACTGTTTTGTTTTGAAAAAGCTTTCCAATAAGATCAAAAACATAATTCCATTCGAGTCCGCCCTGAACAGGGGTTCCGGTTGCGGGCATGTGCACTGGGTCGATTCCATCAATATCGATTGTTAAGTAAACTTTTTCGGTTGGAATGGAATCAATTATTTTTTGAACGCTTGGAATTTCTCCCTTGCCCCATTCAAAAACAGTAAGATTTTTTGCTTTTATAAAATCGTATTCTTCTTTTGAATAAGCGCGGATTCCAACCTGAACCGTACTGTATCCAAGCTCAAGGCCTCTGCGCATTACGCAGGCGTGGGAATATTTTCCAAAAGGAGTGTCGTTAAAATCCGAATCGTCGTCGCGCAAATCTGAATGCGCGTCTATCTGCAGAATTGTAATATTGTTCGGGTTTTCATACTCGGCGATAGCTTTAAGAGGGCCGTTAGTTATTGAATGCTCTCCGCCAAGCGTTATTACGAATTTGTTTCTTTCAAAATGATTCGCAAAAACAGATTTTAAAGTTTCAACCATATCTTCCGGATTAAGATGGTTTGTTTCGCCAATATCGTGATATGAAATTTTTATTTCTTCTGCCGGAGAGGTTTTTGTGGCACGGTCAAAAAATTCTATCTGCGAATGAAGGCAGTTTATTATCGCCGTCGGGCCAAGATTCGCGCCTTTGCCAAAAGAGGAAGTGGCGTCGTAATTTACGCCAAGAAGAACAACGTCGGATTCTTCGTGATTGTTGCAATTGATTATTGAAGCTGACATTTTATCGGAGGTCTAAGTTTGTAATGCTGGAATCATAGAAAACACTTGAGTTAAAGTCAATTAATCCAGCATATGTCACATAAAACCCAAATATATCATTTTCATACGATCGTATGAAAATGATATATGAACACAAAATGGACTGGAAATATTCCGTACTTTCTTAATTAAACCCCAAAAGGGGTTTCCACCCCTATTCTTTTAAATTGAACGGCTCAACAGAAGCGCCCGTTGAGCCGTTCATAGGCAGTACTATATTTTGTAGTGTTTGACAAAACCCTAAAATAGATTTATGATTAAAATCATAGATAATATGCGCTAACAGCCGAAGGAGGAGAGCCGTGAAAGGAGATCGCGATGAGTGAGATAGGTCGGATGATTTGGAGAAATATGGTGGCGATAGGAGGAGAAGAGCAAGAAGCGTGCATCCATTGCGGGGAGGTGTGGTATCGTATTCATTACCGCGATGGCGTGTGCCATAAATGCCAGATATTAGGCAGGCTTGGAAGAACGGAGCTTGCGAGAAGAAGATATAATATTCAGTGCGCTCTTTTTTTCATCGGCATTCCAGTTTTTACATTTTTGTTCCTTCGTTACTTTTTCTAGTTTGATTCAATCGACTAGATTGTATAGTATAGGCAAAAAACATGAGCCTCAATGGAAATACATCCACATGGGGCTCGAATTATTTTTGAGGTAACTTTACTATCAGTTTCTTATCAATAAAATCACAGAGCCGATAGCTATCAAAAAGGCAAATGAAATAGCTAGCCCTATTTTAATTTTTCTTTCTCTTGGTTCAAGCTCATTCCATTTCCTGTGGTTTTTCTCCCAGTCTTTTTTATGCGCCAATCCGATAATCGTGAATGCCGCGCCCATAATAAAGAAGAAATAGTTTTCTCGCATTGCCGTAAGGCCGACTACCATCCACAAAAGTCCCATATAGAAAAATGATTTATAATCCGGAGGAACTTTACCTTTTTTGCGCAAAATAAAAGCTACAATTCCAAGAAGGATTATAGCTATCAAAATACCAGCCGAGAGCCAAATATTTTTGTCCATATTTTTAAATTAGGTTTTAATTGTGCGGAGGGTGCAGGACTCGAACCTGCAAGCCCCTTGCGGAGCCCTAGTTTTCAAGACTAGTGCCTTACCATTCGGCGCAACCCTCCGAATTAATTTATTCTGCCACTTAACCAGCTATTTTCCAAGTAGTGCTTTTCGGCATGACAATTAGGGCAGAGTAGTTCTAAATTCTCAAGTAAATTGTTTTGTCTGTTTTTATTCTTGTGATGAACCTGCAAGATTTCTATTTTGTTGTAGTTGCACCTTTCACAACTTTTTCTTCTTACGTTTAACAATCTTAATTTAAGTGCTCTTTGGTTTTTAACATTGTCTCTAGAGCTATTAATTTTGTATTTAATGCCCGACCTATGTCTATTGGCACAACTTCTGCCACAGGTTTTTTTGTGCGCACCTGCTAAGATAGGATTTCCACATACAATGCAGGGCTTTTCTTTTCTACAATGCAAACCATAGCAAATTTGGCTGCAAAAGGCATTTCCATTATTTCTTTTAATTTCGATAGGTCTCCTGTAAATTGGATTGTTGCAGACGATACATTTAGTATTTGGGTTTCTTTTATATCGCTCACTCATTAATCCATTATACCACAAAATAATTAAATTATAGAAACTAGCTTTATTCAACCAAATCTGATAAATTTTAGGATAGTTATAATTAAGTTAATTGTTAATAGTTTTAACTGTCAATTGTTTATCTGGAGAGGTGGCTGAGCGGGCCAAATGTGAGAAAGCGAACATTTGGCGGATTGCAAAGGCAATTCCGGCAGACGCGAAGTCACATATTTTTGATCGAGGCTTTGCCGAGAAAATTTGGAGAGGTGGCTGAGCGGCTGAAAGCAGCACACTGCTAATGTGTTGACCTCGAAAGGGGTCCGTGGGTTCGAATCCCACCCTCTCCGCAATTATCATAATTAAACGGCTCAACGGGAGCGTGCGTTGAGCCGTTTGAATATAATTTGAATATAATATGAACTTTTCCAAACAATCATTAGCCCTGCATAAAAAATTGAAAGGAAAGCTTGAAATCAAATCCAAGATAGCGGTCAGAAACAAAAAAGATTTGTCTCTCGCGTATACTCCCGGAGTTGCTGAAGCATGCCGGTTTATAGCAAAAAATAAATCGGCTGTTTTTGATTACACAATAAAATCAAATTCGGTTGCCATTGTAACCGACGGCTCTGCTGTGCTTGGCCTTGGAAATATCGGCCCGGAAGCGGCGATGCCAGTTATGGAAGGAAAGGCGATTTTGTTTAAGGAATTTGCCGGCGTAGACGCTTATCCTATCTGCCTTGCAACGCAGGATACAGAAGAAATAATCAAAACTGTAAAATTAATTTCTGTCGGTTTCGGAGGGATCAATTTAGAAGACATATCGGCGCCAAGATGCTTTGAAATAGAGGAGAGATTGAAAAAAGATCTTGATATTCCCGTAATGCACGACGACCAGCATGGCACTGCGGTTGTTGTTTTAGCCGCATTAATAAACGCGCTGCGAGTTGTAAAAAAAGATGCTGAAAAAATAAAATTAGCAATAAACGGAGCCGGCGCCGCAGCCATGGCTATTGTCAATCTGCTTATAAGTTACGGTGTGCCGGGCGGGAATATAACAATTGTAGACAGCAAGGGTATTATCAATCGTGAAAGAAAAGATTTAAATATATATAAAAAGAAAATGTCTTTGATAACAAACAGCGAAAATATCAGAGGAAATTTGCAGGACGCTTTGCGAGGCGCCGATGCCTTTATCGGAGTTTCAGGACCGGATATTTTAAAGAAGGAATGGGTTAGCCAAATGGCGTGTGATCCAATAGTTTTTGCCATGGCCAACCCGAATCCTGAAATAAGCCCGGAGCTTGTTAAAAAAACAAAAATAAAAGTGTTCGGCACAGGGCGCTCGGATTATCCAAACCAAATAAATAATGTTTTGGCGTTTCCGGGAATTTTCCGAGGAGCATTGGACGCGCGCGCCAAATCAATTACCGAAAAAATGAAAATAAAAGCGGCGCTAGCGATTGCCGGCTTAGTATCAAAAAAAGAACTTTCTCCGGATTTTATAATTCCAAGCCCTTTTGACAAACGCGTTGCCAGAGCCGTGGCGTCCGCAGTCAGAAAAGCTACTTAACATAAGTATCATTTTTTGGTAGTGTGATTGCAGTTCTTTAAATTGGAGATAGCGTTTTGCGCCTTATTGGGCCCAGAACGCTGTTTCCAAAAGGTTCGGTAAAATGCCGAACGCCTAGCTAAGCTGGGTCTAATGAGACGGCAGAGAGGTTCATATGAAGCGCTGGCAGAAGATTGATATATGGTGGAGTGGTCGCTTTAATCCATGCGCAAATATTGGAAGCAATTCAAATGATTTGCATACTATCGGCTTTATCAGAGCGGTTGCCCTCCCAGATAGAAAAGGGCGCATATTTTTTTCTGTTTCAAGGGCCAATTATAATAATTTGTCAGATGATACGTGCCGTGCAATCTGTGCAAGATTATCCGAAGCGCTCGAAAGATATAAGGAGGAATTTTTTCAAAATCCGAAAGATCATATGGTTTTTAACGAGCTGGAGAGCGGTTTTTATAAGATTGAATTTATTCTTGCAAACGGGGATCGCTTCTGCAATACGGCAATAAAGATTGTACGCAAAATTCTCGAAACTCTTGGAGTTGAAGATAAGAAAGGATCCAGGCTTGCCGACTTTCTGGTATCGCAAGAGACGTTTATAAAACAAGGAGATAAGTGGATAACATTCGCAGGCTGGCTCAGACTTCACAACCATCTGCCGCCTTCTGCCAGTGATGAAATTAGATCAATCAAATGCGAAAAAGTGTAAAAGATTCTGCCGCCGGAGCTCCAACCGGCGGCTTTTTTATTTGGAAAGAAAATATCGACATTCGATGTCGATAGATGCGGAGCTTCAGCCGGTGGTTTTTTTGTTTGCTAAATCTCTGTTGAAAGCCGTTTGCAAAATCTCGTGGTATAATATTATTAAATAAAAACAAATAGGGGATATGGGAACATTAGAACATTTGGGCAGACTTGAAGATTATGGAGTCAAGCCGGAAACAGGAGACATATCGGATCTTTTTGATGATGGTTCAAAAGAAAAAGAAGTTCAGGATCCTGCCGCGCCTTTATCAGAAAGTGAAATAAAAGAAATGATTGGTTTGATTGACGGAACGCCGCAAAAAGAAAGAAAAGAATTAACTCCGGAAGCAGTTCTTGAAATATGGGAAGGATTGAGTTCTCCCGAAAGAAAACTTGCTACAACTTCGGACGAGCAATTTGATGCGCTTATAGACCAATACGGAAAAGCTCGCGGAATTAAAAAACAGAATATAGTTGCTGGCTTGAGAAAATTAATACAATCAGGAAGCGAACTTGCTTCTCTTATAGAAACTTAATTTATATGTTGGGGCGTTTTTCGCCTTCAAACTCAAAGGTCGTCATTTAGAAAATAAGTTGCTTTGAATTACAAAATAGGTTTTTGTTTTAGATGTCATTCCCGTGAAAGCGGGAAACCAGATTATTTATAAATATCTGGATCCCCGGGTCAAGCCCGAGGATGACAAAAGGAATGATTTTGTAGTTCAAGTAAGTTGATAAAATGTTAAATTCTCATAAGGTAGGAATGGCATTGGGCGTTTTCTTTGCCGCAATACACGCTGCTTGGCAGGCTTTGGTTTGGCTCGGCTCGGCAGGAAAATTTATGGTATGGATTCTTTCGCTTCATTCCATAAAGATGTCTATGACAATAACCGCTTTTAACGCAACGACAGCGGTTACGCTAATTATCGTGACTTTTGTTTTCGGATATGTTTTTGGCTGGGTTTTCTCTCTAGTCTGGAATAGATTTAGGAAATAGTTCATCCAGCACTTTCCAGAATATTATACACATTATGATATTATAGGTAACTGGACACCTAACTTCTTTACAGGGTTTAATACAATGTAAAGAAAGTGCTGGATTCATAATCAGGACCGGAATGTTTAAAATACTAAAGAAAGACAAAGGCACTTCGGCCCGCATAGGAGTTTTAGAGACTCCGCATAGCTCGGTGGAAACACCGAGCTATGTTGTTGTTGGAACGCATGCCAAAGTGCGCGAGCTAAATTCAGGAGAGCTTGAAAAAACAAAAACGCAGATTATTATTGCCAATACCTATCACTTATGGCGCGCGCTTGGAGATGAGGGATTAAAAAATTATGCCGGGCTTCATAAGGAAATGAATTGGAATCGCACGCTGATGACGGATTCTGGAGGCTTCCAGGTTTTTAGTTTGGGATTTGCTAGAGAATCTGGAGTTGGGAAAATAGAAAATAGCGAACAGCGAACAGCAGACAGAAAAGATAAAAATCTTGTTGAGATAACAGACGACGGTGTTTATTTCAAAGACGGCGGAGAAGAGTGTTATCTTGATGCAAAAAAATCAATTTGGATTCAGGAACGCCTTGGCGCCGATATTATTTTTGCTTTTGATGAGCCAACATCTCCTTTGCACGATCATAAATATACAAAAGAATCTTTGGAGCGCACGCACAGATGGGCGAATGAATCTTTAAAATCAAAAAAAACGGATCAGCTTATGTACGGAATTGTTCAGGGTGGTAAGTTTGAAGATTTGCGCCGAGAAAGCGCAAGATACATCGGCTCGCTTGATTTTGACGGTTTTGCGATTGGAGGATCTTTCGGAACTTCTTTCGGCGGTTCGATCTTACTTACTACTGTAGATGATTCACCCCACTCCGTCCGCGACTCTGTCGGGACTTCGCGGGGCAAGAAAAAATTCAGCGAGCTTGAGTGGTCCATTCCGTTTCTTCCAGAAAACAAGCCGAGGCATCTTTTGGGAATCGGTTTAATTGAAGATTTGTTTCTTGGTGTTGCCCGTGGCATAGACACTTTTGACTGCGTTGTTCCAACAAGGGAAGCGAGGCACGGGGTTGTTTACACATCAGCAGGAAGATTTGATATCAAACGGGGAATTTTCAGAGACGACAATTCTGTTATTGATCCGGAATGCGCTTGCGAGGTTTGTTCTGTTAAAAAAACAACTCGCGCCGAACTTAGGGAAATGTTCAAAAGCAAAAATCTTGAAGCCGGGCATTTAGCAACTTTTCATAATGTTTATTTTTTTAATAATTTGATGGCGCAGATAAGGCAATCTATAAAGGAAGACAGATTTAAGGAGTTTATGGATGGTTATTTAAAAACAGGCATATAAAACAAAGACATCCGATGTTCGCTTGGACATCGGATGTCCAAGTAAGTTAATCGCACTATTACACCATATAGTATGGTTGCTATTGACTTTCGTCTGGCTTTCTGCTATACTTAAAACAGTACCTACAACTAAAAAACCACCCACAGGAGGGAAGATAATGAATATCAAAACCTGGCAAACTATGAAGATCGGCACGTCCGATCTGCAGATGGCAGACGACTTCCACATGGCCTTCAGGGCCGCCGATTGCAAGATCGACGACCGGACGAGAGATATGCTCAACCAGCCCGGTTTCACGGTGTCTGCAAAGAGGTCCAAGGTCGAACTCGTGAAGGTTTCGGTCGCAGAGCTCGGCTTCCTAAACGAAGCCACCCTCGTCGACATCTACGCCAGCGCCATGGAGCAGTGTCTCGCACTCTGCCCGCCGGAGGTTGGTCCGCGCCTCCGTCTGAAGTACAAGAATCAGCCTGTTGGTGAATGGCTCCAAATCGCTATGGAGCCCATCATTGATTCAGATGGCGACCTCAGCGTGTGGGAATTGGGACACGACGACTCCGGTCCACGGCTCCAGCTCAAATATTCAGACGGCGACGGCTACGTGTGGAAATTGAGACGCGCCGGCTACGATCACCGGCTCTGGCTCAAAGGTTGCTGTGGCAGGCCCGGTAATCCCTGGCGTACTGACAGCCAGTGGGTGTTCATCCGTTGCAAGGCCGCCTGATCATCGTCGAGTTGATCGAGCTGAGTTCGACGACAGCACATTTTGTTCCTTAACCCCTCTCCCGCTCCGACCTTGCGTCGGAGCGGTTTTTTTATTATTAGAAATCCCAAGGTCCGACCTTGAGAATTTATAAAAGGTCGGACCTTTGCATCTTAAGATTTGACCCCGAAAGACAACCTTGGCAATTAAACCTTGTTGCTGAAAAGAATAACCTAGTAATACTTACATTCTATACGTCTTATATATCAGCTATACACTCAAAATCGGTTTAATTGAAGCAACGGTCAAAGTTGTCTTACGGGGCTTGACCCAGATACACCCTATATATTACAATTGGCTCAGATTGGTCAGATAGCTGAATAGGCATCCCATAGATAAGGTAGAAGTTACCTTAACTTTTCTATCGCAAAGTGGAATGCTTAACCAGCTCCCCAAACAAATTTTTGGGAATGACGGTTGGCAAATCGCTCTGTTTTTGAGGGTTTGTCGCAATATAAATGGCACAATGAGGGTAGAAATATGGTATCCCTCCTAGCTCCTTCGGAGCTTCGTCGGGATGCTCATATTTTTGGATAAAATTTAATAAATAATTAAAATTTTATAAAAATATGGCAGAAAAATTTGATCGTTCAAAGCCGCACGTAAACGTCGGCACGATAGGACACGTCGACCACGGAAAAACAACTTTAACCGCGGCGATTTTGCATGTCCTTAATATGAAGGGCTTAGTAAAGAGGGTTGAGAAGGTTGATGATATCGACAATGCTCCGGAAGAAAAAGCTCGCGGTATTACAATCGCGTTGCACCATTCAGAATATGAATCAGAAAAAAGGCACTATGCTCACATAGATGCTCCAGGACACGCCGACTACATTAAGAACATGATCACGGGAGCCGCCCAGATGGACGGAGCCATTTTGGTTGTTTCAGCGGCCGACGGACCTATGCCTCAAACAAGAGAGCACATTCTTTTGGCTTACCAGGTTGGAGTTCCAAAAATAATTGTTTTCTTAAACAAAGTTGACCAGGTTGATGATCCGGAATTGGTTGATTTGGTTGAAGCGGAAGTAAGAGAGCTTTTAACAAAGTATAAATATGATGGAGAAGCCACTCCTATTATTCGCGGATCAGCTCTTAAAGCGCTTGAAGCAAAAACCCCAGAAGACGAAGTAGCCAAACCTATTATTGAATTGATAAAAGCTTTGGATGAATATATTCCTGAGCCAAAGCGTGAAACAGACAAGCCTTTCCTTATGCCTGTAGAAGATATTTTCTCTATAGAAGGAAGAGGAACTGTTGTTACAGGAAGAATTGAACGCGGAAAAATCAAATTAAACGACGAAGTTGAAATTATAGGACTCAAACCAACAGCAAAAACAGTTATTACAGGAATTGAAATGTTCAACAGGTCTTTGGATGAAGGAGAAGCCGGAGACAATGCAGGACTATTGCTTAGAGGAACAAAGAAAGAGGATGTTGAACGCGGACAGGTTTTGGCGAAAGCCGGATCAGTTACGCCTCACACAGATTTTGAAGCGGAAGTTTTGGTATTAACAAAGGAAGAAGGAGGACGTCATACGCCATTCTTTAAGGGATATAAACCTCAGTTTTACATCAGGACAACCGATGTAACAGGAGAGGTTATTCTTCCTGAAGGAACGGAAATGGTCATGCCAGGCGACACGGTAAAGATAAACGTTAAGCTTATCGCGCCGGTTGCTTTGGAAGAAAAACAAAGGTTCGCTATACGCGAGGGCGGAAAAACAGTTGGTGCGGGAGTCGTAACGAAAATAGCTAAATAACGCCAACGCGGCAACCTTGTACTTTTTAAGAAACATATGCCAACAGCGACAAAGAAATCGACAACGGAAGAAGTAAAGCAGAGATTAAGGATAAAGATTAAAGCTTACGATTCAAAGATCATAGATGCTTCTTGCAAGCAGATTGTTGATATCGCATTGCGAAACGGAGCCGAGATAATCGGTCCTGTTCCGTTGCCAACGGAAATTCACAAGTACACGGTTAATCGTTCTACCTTTGTCCACAAGAATTCACGAGAACAGTTTGAGATGAGATCGCACAAGAGATTGGTAGATATTTTAAATCCAAACCCAAAAATTATAGACGCATTGATGAATTTGAATCTTCCGGCGGGAGTGGATATAGAAATAAAGATGTAGAGTGATTGTTTTTTGGGATTTGTCATTTGAATTTTTACAGATAATCAGTTAGTTGCCCGTCAGGTTACGAAAGCCGGGATTAGCCCGGCTTTTTAAATGAAAAATATGAAAAAGTTTATTTTAGGCAGAAAATTAGGATGTGTTCAGGTAGTAAGCGACAAGGGTGAAATTATCCCGGTAACTTTGATTGGCGCAGAAGATTCAGTTGTTTTGCAGGTAAAAACAAAAGATAAAGAAGGATATGCTTCGGTTCAAATAGGTTCTGGACCAAAGAAAGAAAAAAATACAACGAGGGCTCTTAAGGGACATTTTAAAAATTTGGGATATTTTAGAACAGTAAAGGAATTCAGGATTGATAATGCTTCTGATTATAAAGTCGGCGACAAAATTTCTGTTTCCGGCTTTTCTGTTGGCGATATGGCAACAGTAAGCGCAACAAGCATAGGAAAAGGATTTCAAGGTGTTGTTAAAAGGCATAATTTTTCCGGAGGTCCTGCTTCTCACGGGCACAGAGATGTTTTGCGAAGGCCGGGATCAATCGGCTGCAGGTTTCCCCAGCACGTATTAAAAGGAAAAAGAATGGCTGGAAGAATGGGCGGAGAACGCGTCACTATAAAAAACTTGAAAGTAATCAGAGTTGATTTGGAAAATAAAGTAATTGCCGTAAATGGATCGGTTCCCGGGAAAGCCGGATCAATTTTAGAATTAAAAGCATAAAAATGGAAACCAAAGTATACAATCAGTCAGGGCAGGAAGTTGGAACTGTAAAGTTGTCCGACAAGATTTTTGGTTTGCCGTTGAATCTGGATTTGCTTCAACAGGCTAGAGTCGCTATTTCCGCAAACAAAAGAACTTCGGTTGCCCACTCAAAAGACAGGTCCGAAGTAAGAGGAGGAGGAAAAAAACCATGGAGGCAAAAAGGAACTGGCCGCTCAAGGCACGGATCAAGAAGGTCTCCAATATGGAAAGGCGGAGGAGTTGCGCATGGGCCAAGAAAGGAAAAGAATTTTTCCAAAAAAATAAATGTTGAGATGGCAAGAAAAGCCGTTAGAATCGCTTTAAGCTCAAAGTTTAGTTCAGGAAACATAAGAATTTTGAAAGATATTTCAATTAGCAATTTTAAAACCAAAGATTTTTTGGCCGCATTAAACAATATTTTAGGCGGAGAAAAATCAAGAAGCGTGCTTTTGATATTGCCAAAAACAGACAGGAATATACTTAACGCAAGCAGAAATATTCAGAGTGTTAAGGTTGAAATAGTTTCAAATTTGAATCTTTTGGACGTATTGAAATTTAAGAATATAGTTTTTACGGAAGAAGCGTTAAGGGCTTTGTCCGCGAACGAAGCTATAGCGAAGTGAGTGGTGACAAAACCTTACCCCGCCCATAAATCAGCAAAAGAATATTTAATCAAACATATGATATTAGAAACAGTAAAAAGTCGTAAGAAATTAAGTATCACGTCCAGTGACTTTATGGGCGGGGTGCTCAATTTTATAGTTACTCACTTCGTTCGCAAATAAAATAGGCAAAATTATGGCATTATTCGGATTTAAAAAAGAAGAAAATAAAGGAAAAGTTTCGGAGCATAAATCCGATGCTAAAGTTTCGCATTCTCCGAAAGTTATCGGATTTTCATTAAAAAAACCATTAGTTACCGAAAAAGCTTTAATGCTTGAAGGAGGAAGACAATATGTTTTTGAAGTTTCTTCCAGCACATCAAAACCGCAGGTTAAAAAAGATATAGAGGATCTTTACGGAGTTAAGGTTGAATCGGTAAATATCATAAACAGCAAAAGGCAGGCAAAATTTATTCGGGGAAAAATCGGTTTTAATCCTGGATCTAAGAAAGCAGTAATCAAACTTCAAGAAGGATATAAGATAGAAGTTGCACCGCATTAGCGCGACGCCAATACGCGAATTCACGCGAATGATGCGAATATAAATTAGTATGAAATTTTATAAACCAACATCACCAGCAGTTCGTCAGATGAGCGGAATAGAATACCGCAAATTTTTGACTACAAATAAACCGGTCAAAGCACTGGTAAAATCAATAAGAGAACACGCTGGACGAAATAATTCTGGAAGAATTACCGTTCGCCATCAAGGAGGAGGAGTAAAAAGAAAATACAGGCAAATTGATTTTGTTCAATCGTTTATTGGCAAGCCAGCCATAGTCGAAGAAATAGAATACGATCCTTACAGGACGGCTTTTATTGCAAGAATTATTTATAAAGACGGAAAAAGAAATTATGTTTTGGCTCCGGAAGGAATAAAAGTTGGCGACAGTATTGTTTCTTCGCACGAATTAACTTCTATAAAAACAGGAAACAGAATGGAGTTAAAAGATATCCCTGTTGGAGCTTTTGTATATAATGTTGAGTTAAGGCCGGGAGAAGGAGGAAAGCTCGGCAGATCTGCCGGAACATCCGTTAAGATTATGGCCCGCGAAGGAGGCTATGTTAACCTTCAGTTGCCTTCTGGAGAAGTAAGAAAGGTTTTGGAAAACTGTTCAGCTTCTATTGGAACAGTTTCAAATCCTGAACAGAAAATGGTTGTTGTTGGAAAAGCTGGAAGATCAAGACATTTGGGAATTAGGCCGACAGTTAGAGGAACGGCAATGAATCCAGTCGACCATCCCCACGGAGGAGGAGAAGGAAAACAACCAAGAGGTCTTAAGAGATCAAAGAATTACTGGGGCAAGGGAGTCAGGGGAGTTAAAACCAGAGGAAAGAAAAATCGTTCCAATATATTTATATTAGAAAGAAGAAAGAAATAAGTGTTTGTCTGCGAGTGGTAACGAGCAGAAACAAACAGTTACCCCGCCCATAAATCAGCAAAAGAATATTTAATCAAAAATATGATATTAGAAACAGTAAAAAGTCGTAAGGAATTAAGTATCACGCCCAGTGACTTTATGGGCGGGGTGCTCAATTTTATAGTTGTTCGCTTAGCTCACAAATAAAATTGGCATATGTCACGCAGCTTAAAGAAAGGTCCATTCGTGGACGAAAAATTATTAAAGAAAATAAAAGCGTCGACTCCGGGTTCAAAGGATATTATTAAAACGTGGTCGCGCGATTCTACAATAACTCCGGAGATGATCGGTTTTGTTATTGGAGTTCATAATGGAAGAACACACGTTCCTGTTTCGGTAAATGAGGATATGGTTGGGCACAAGCTTGGAGAATTTTCTTTAACAAGGAAATTTACGCGCCACGGAGGAAAGATGCAGAGAGAAATGGAGGCTGCGCAAAAAGCGGCGGATTTGGCAAAAGCACAGGCTGAAAAAGCGGCACCTGCCGATCAAAAGAAATAAAAAATATGGAAGTCATAGCTAAATTAAATTATTTACATATCAGCCCCCGCAAAGTCAGAGCGGTTATTAATGTTGTAAAGGGGATGAGCGCCAAGGACGCATTGGCGCAGCTTAAGAATTATCCAAATAGGGCGGCAAAGCCATTGGAAGATCTTATAAAATCCGCGATAGCAAACGCAGAACATAATTTTTCATTGCTTCCGGATACTTTAAGAATAAAGATTTTTAAAGCTGACGGCGGGCCGATTTTTAAAAGATTTTTGCCAGGTTCAAGAGGAAGAGTTTCTCCGATAAAAAAGAAGACTACTCATATTACGCTTATTTTAGAAGGTGATAGGGGTGCACACGATCATAAAAAGGAAAAACCACAGGAGAAAGAAGCTATTTCAGAAACAAAACACGAAACACACGATCATCCAAAACAACCTTTGTCCCGAGCTAAAATCGAGGGAGAAGCAAAGAAAGACGCATTTAGGCAAAAGCCGGTTCAGAAAAAGTCGGGTTCAGGATTTGTTAAAAAAATGTTTCAAAGGAAATCAATATAAAAAACTATGGGGCATAAGATAAATCCATTAGCATTCAGATTGGGAATTCAAAAGGACTGGAAGTCCCGATGGTTTAACATTAAAAATTTTAGGGCGTATCTTGAGGAAGATTGGATTGCAAGAACTTGGATAGAAAAAAAGCTTGAAAAAGCTTCCGTGGACAGTGTTGATATTTTGCGATCTGGAAATTCAATTTCTATAATCATAAAATCAGCGCGCCCGGGGCTTATAATAGGACGCGGAGGAAAAGGCCTTGAAGATTTGCAAAATGGATTGAAGAAAGAGCTTAATAAGGTTTTTAAAAAGCGCGGAATAAAACCAGCTTTTACAATTAAGCTTGAAATCGAAGAAATAAAAAAACCAGAAACATGCGCTAGGCTTGTTGGAAAAAATATAGCTGAGCAGTTGGAGCGTAGGATTCCTTTTAGAAGGGTAATGAAGCAATCGATAGAAAAAGTTATGAATGAGCCTGGAGTAGAAGGAATTAAAATTCTTGCAAAAGGAAGGCTTGGAGGAGCTGAAATCGCAAGGCGTGAACAGCTTACAAAAGGCAAAATACCGCTCCAGAATTTAAGGGCAGATATTGATTACGCGCACGTGGAATCTCATACAACTTACGGAGTAATAGGAATCAAGGTCTGGATATATAAAGGAGAAGTCTTTTCCGATACTGTCCGCGAACGAAAGTGAGAGGTCACAGTATCGAGAACCCCGCACCAATTTCAGATATTATGATTACACATATCACAATTTATAAGGCGAAGCCGACCAGCGTCTTTGTATTTACAAGGACAGCGAATTGTGGTAAAAATTGGTGCGGGGTGCTCAATTTTACAATTGTTCACTTCGTTCACAAATAAAATTGGCATATCATGCTTTTACCAAAACGAGTAAAACACAGAAAATGGCATAAGGGCCACTCAAG
>Ga0172379_10002232_pt1 | contig 35084 bp, 34 predicted proteins | sample GrowelOW334metaG_FD_119756 | JGI IMG/M metagenome (GOLD analysis project Ga0172379, IMG submission 119756) | Groundwater microbial communities from an aquifer near a municipal landfill in Southern Ontario, Canada - Groundwater well OW334 metaG | ecosystem: Environmental > Aquatic > Deep... | reverse complement strand
TTATACATCAAAGGCCATAAAGGCGCTGATAAACTTCTCTTTCCGGTTATAGAACTCATTAACCAGGCTTCTTCCGTTATAAAACTGGACCCCAAATCTCAAACGCAATTTGTTCCTTTCCTGGGGAACGATCCAACCGGCGGTGATGTTAATATTTTTCCCAAAACCGTTTTGCTGGTAGGCACTGACATTACCGGCCGCGAATACACCGCCGATCCATCTCAGTCCCAAAAAATCACCCCCCGGATCAAAATACCCGACTTCAGCATAAACCCTCATAATATCCAGGTTTGGCCGATCCAGGAACCACAGCGGCCGGACAGAGACTGCCCACCTAAAATCATCCATCGTAGGACCTTGCTTAAACATAGGATCCCGGTCGGTAACAGAGGTGGTTATTCGCCTGGGAAATTCATCTCCGATATGCGTACAGATATGATGCTTCGAAAAACGCAGGGATAGCCATTCGGTGGGGTTTGCCGCCACCGCGAAATAATATACCCCGTCGAGACCGATAAAATCATTATTACCCTGGCGTAGGAAGGAATATTCGTTTCCTTGAAAATGATCTACCTTTAATGCTTCGAAAACTAAACTCAAACGGATTATGTCACGAAGGACCTTTTATTTACTGGTATCCTTGCTGCTGTTGTTTATACCCACAGGAGCGCAAACTGAATTTATATTCCGCCAAGGCCTGGCCATTGGCAATGTTCATCAGTATGGCCGTCAGGCTATGTTTACCGACCAGTTTGCCTGGAGGTATTTGGCACCCGGCTACCAGAGTCCTGAGGCAGGGCTGGTCCTGTTTACTGAACCCAAAGGCCAGGAGGTGAAGTGGAAAGAAATCAAGGCCGATTCCTCCGGCAGGTTCACCGGTCGCGATGGTTCAAACGGATATCTTTATCTGACTTACCGTTCGCCAAAAGAACAGGGCGCCATCATCAACATGACCGGAAACACCATGTTCTACCTCAATAGTGAAGCTCACGCAGGTGATCCGTATGAACTTGGCTGGATGTATGTCCCCGTCAGGCTTAAAAAGGGTCTGAACGAAATCTATGTCCGAACCGGCTTTTTAGGAAGGCAGGGCGTGAAAGCCAGAATCATTTTCCCGGATACTCCGGTTACTGTTAATACAGAAGATGCCACCCTGCCGCATATCGTGCCCGGCCACAACAATGAAAACCTGCTGGGGGCCGTGGTTATCCTCAATACGACTGCACAACCGCTGACCGGATTAAAGCTCAGATCGGAACTCAAAGGGAAAGAACTTACGGTTGATGTTCCTGCAATCCTCCCATATAGCAGCCGGAAAGTGGCCTTCCGGTTCAATGGATCAGGGGTGACGGAGAAAGGATCTGCGAGTGCCTCTCTGACCCTGGAATCCAAAGGGAAGGTCCTTGCCAGATCCATCGTGAAAGTGGAAGCGATAGCTGCCGGTGAACCCTACAGCTGCACGTTTGTGAGCGATATCGACGGCAGTGTCCAGTATTATGCCGTCAATCCGCAAAGCGGGTCCGGCAACCAGCCGCCGGCCCTGTTTTTGTCGGTTCATGGGGCCGGTGTGGAGGCCATCGGTCAGGCCAGAGCCTACCGGCCGAAGGACTGGGGCGTCCTCGTGGCTCCCACTAACCGCCGGGGACGCGGTTTTAACTGGGAAGATTGGGGAAGGATCGATGCACTAGAGGTGCTCGACCTCGCGGTGAAACAATTCAATCCGGATCCTGCTGGAATTTTTCTGACCGGCCATTCGATGGGCGGTCACGGAACCTGGTACCTGGGCGCCACCTTCCCCGGCAAATGGGCAGCCATCGCACCCTGCTCCGGCTATCCCACCTTAATGGCCTATGGCTCGGCGGATGGAAAAATTCCACAACCCGGTGATAATATCAACGAGAAAAACCTGGCCCGGGCCAGCAACGGCAGCGATGTCAATGAACTGGCCAATAATTACGGAAGCGCCGGGGTGTATGTCCTTCATGGCGACAATGACCGGACCGTTTCGGTGGATTATGCCCGCCAGATGAGGGCGGTATTGGCGAAATTCCATCCCGATTTCAGCTATTACGAATATCCGGGCGGCAGTCACTGGTGGAGCAACGAAAGCGTCGACTGGCCACCCCTGTTCGATTATTTCAGGTGGCATAAAATCAATCCCGACAGTGTAATCAACAAAATCGACTTTACCACCGCCAATCCGGCTGTTTCTCCAGCTTATTACTGGGCATCGGTCATTCAGCAGCAGGAACCGCTGAAATACAGCCGGCTGAAAATCAACCGCGATAAACAGAAAGGTATGGTATCAGGGACCACCGTGAATGTGTCCGTTTTAAAACTGGATGTTTCCGGCCTGAACGGCGACAATCTGACCATTCAGCTCGATGGCAATGAAATCAAAACTCCAAAGCCTGTATCCGGCACTTTCATTTATCTGACGAGGAACCCTGACTGGGCTTTGGGTACAGCACCCGACGCGACGGATAAAGGAATCATGCGTAACGGTACCTTTAAAGAGCCCTTTAACCACAGGATGGTGTTCGTCTATGGAACCACCGGGACAAAACAAGAGAATGACTGGTCGCTGGCCAAGGCGAAATTCGATGCCGAAGCTTGGTATTACCGGGGTAACGGGGCTGTAGACATCGTTGCTGATAAGAATTTTACTCCCGCCGGTTACCCCGACCGGGGGGTGATCATTTATGGAAATGCCACCACCAACAGCGCCTGGCCGATACTCCTGTCGGGATGCCCGGTCCAGGTAAAACGGGGAAGTATTTCCTTTGGAAAAGAAACAATCGAAGGTGACAATTACGGTGCTTACCTCATGTACCCTCGCCCCGACAGCAAAACCGCCTCCGTAGCGGCGGTAACCGGTACCGGTTTGACCGGCATGCATGCCGCCGATGCCAACCAGTATTTTTCCGGGGGCAGCGGGTTTCCCGATTACATGATTTTTACTGCCGATCTGGCCCGGGATGGGGTTAAAGCGGTGAAATATTCGGGGTTTTACGGGAATCGGTGGGAGCTGGACACGAATAAAAAAAGATAATTTTCACTGATCAACAGAAACCCATACGCCCCCGCCGTCACAGAAGTCTCCTGATTCCAGCCTGACCACTATCACTCGGGCATTAACCTGATTGACAGCGTCATCATAGGATCTGCAGATCGTGAGAGAACCATCGCCATTATCAAAATGAACATGTGCTCTGGGAGGCTGACCCTCACAATAATTCGCATGGCTCAAATAAATAACTTTACCCTTATCACCCACCGCGGGTTCAAATCCGGTTCCCGACAGGGTACCCTTCAGCTTGTTTTTCTCGGCTGACGGGAGGTATGGAGAAATAAACACGATGGTGACCATAAAAGCCACCAACAAGCCGGCGATGAATCCGGCAATAAAAAACTTGTTCTTCAGGAATGAGAAGGTTAATTTATTCATGGCCTCCGGTATTCGTTTATCATGAGGATTAAATCAATTGGCTGTTGACAATCAATATGATAAAATTAAGAAATAATTTGAGGCCCGATAGAACTGATGAGAAAAACGAACTTCATTAAATTCAGACATAAATCCGGGTAGACTCGTCTTCACTAGGAAAATAAATTGATATGAAAAAAACTATAATGTTTCTTTTCCATCAACCAAAACATCCGTCTATTCTAATATCCCCGCATTGATTTCATTGGGTGATATAGACCCCTGGACCCGCCCGATTTATAGCCGGTTAATAAAAAGAATCATGCCAAACAGCCAGCTTTTAATGATTTCAGGGAAAGCCCATGGCAGCGGAATGGGAAAATGGGTGAACCGGACAAATCAAGGGTTGAAGTTTTTTGAATGACATGGTTTATCAAGGAAGGTTCCTTATTCTTAAAGAATCAAAATGAGAAACGCTACCACTATCGGACTTTTGTTTTTGGTTAATCTCCTCTTAACCAATTGCTCCACTTACAACCCGCTGCCTGAGGCCTTGGCTGATCCTGAAAACGTGACCACCCTGAAGATTCAAAATGTACGGCTCGATAGTTTGCCGAAAGAAATCGGGACATTGACAAATCTGAAAACGCTGTATTTGTTCAGGAACAAGCAGCAAAAAATCCCCGATGAAATCGGGAACCTGTCGAACCTTGTCCTGCTGAATGCAGCTTATTGCGGAACCCTGGTCAGGATTCCTGAAACCATACAATATTGCCACAAGTTGGACGTGCTTTATGTCGACGAAACATTGATCTTACCCTTCTCCATCCGGAAGGTAAATTCAAGGTTGCGGGTAGTGAGGCTGGGAAAAGGAGCAGTACGCTAATATTGTAGTCTTCCCTGAAAATTAATTTGGCAATTTCCAATTTATCCTGTAACTTATTGGGAAGAATCAGTAATCGAAAATGGTTAAATGAATGGTCTGGAATGAAAAATAAATTGAAATACTTTATTTCTATTTTAACCTTAACCAAAACAATCATGAAAAAATTATTTATTATTTTAATTTTCGCATTTAGCCTTATTTCTTGCGGAAAAAATAAAATTACAGTAACCTGCCAGGGTGACTGCCATAATTATTCATTTCAAATCGGGAAAGAGTCCGGACCGGTCACAATGAATATAACAACTCACTACACCTATGACTCCTATGGCAATGTATCCAATGTCACCTCTTCGGGAACCCTGACATTTCAAAATTCCGGCAATACCTATCAGGTGGACCAGGTTATCAATTTCAGTACCTGCAAATATACGGTAACCGTAAATGGTGAATATTCCTGTGGAAATTAATCTATCCGGATATTACATTTTTTCAATCAATTTAGCATAAACCGGGTCTATTGTGAGAATTTAAAGATAATATTCGCTATCTTTAGTCCGCCTTCGTTGATTTCCACCCATCGTTCCCTGTTGTTGTTCACTTCAACTGATTGATTATGGTTTTTTTCCGGTTAACGTCTTTTTTTAAGAAGGCATTTTTCTACATTCTACTGATTCTGATTGTATTACCTCTATCTGCACAAAAATTTACCATCAGCGGAACCATCGAGGACCGGTCATCCGGCGAGCGGCTGATCAATGCCAATATATATGATCCGGTTGCATTCAGAGGGGTGATATCCAATAATTACGGTTTTTACAGCATCACCATGCCGCGGGGGCCGGTTAAACTGATGTGCTCTTATGTCGGGTTCAGAACCCGGGATATCAGTCTGGATCTCATGAAAGATACGGTAATAAACCTGCTTCTCGAGCCGGTGACCAGTCTGGCCGAGGTAACCATAACGGCCGAATCGGCACGGCCGGCTTTGCAGAGCACGCAAATGAGCATGACCGAACTGAGCCCCAAATCCATAGAAAAAATCCCGGCATTATTCGGAGAGGTGGATGTTCTGAAGGCATTGCAGCTGCTGCCAGGAGTGCAATCCGGGACCGAGGGTTCAAGCGGGATTTACGTTCGGGGCGGGGGACCCGACCAGAATCTGATCCTCCTCGACGGGGTGCCGGTTTATAATGTTAACCACCTGTTCGGATTTTTCTCCGTATTCAATTCCGATGCTATTCAAACGGTTAAGTTAATCAAGGGCGGATTTCCGGCTCGTTATGGCGGGAGGCTTTCCAGTGTATTGGATATCAGGATGAAAGATGGAAATAACAAGAAATTCGGCGTGGAAGGAAGCATCGGACTGATTGCCTCCCGATTCACTGTTGAGGGACCGATCAAAAAGGATAAAACCTCGTTTATCGTTTCTGCACGACGCACCTATGTGGATATCCTGGCCCAGCCGCTGATACGCTATATGGCCTCCAAACAGGGTCAACGAGGCTCCACCGGGGGATATTATTTCTACGATTTTACGGCAAAGGTCAATCATCGGTTCTCTGATCGCAGCCGGCTTTTTCTTAGTACTTATGCCGGGCGGGACCAAGCCTACTTCAAAATCAAGGAAGAGATTTTGAACACCCTCACTAAACAGGATCTCGGACTTGGCTGGGGCAACGTCACCACCGCCCTGAGATGGAATTACCAGATTTCCCCGACGCTATTCAGCAATACCACTCTGACATACAGCAAATATGACTTTCTTACCAGCCAGGATGCAACCCTGACTGTTAGTGATACCCTTCAGGGCCAGTATGCATTTTCGTACGACTCGGGAATCCGGGATCTGGCCGCCCGAATTGATTTCGACTGGCAGCCTGGTCCGGCCCACGCAGTAAAATTCGGGTACAATCATACTTTTCACCGGTTCAGTCCGGGGGTCACCGTTTACCAGTTGAAAGACGGTGATATCGATTCGGCTATCGACACCACTTTCGGTAACAGGAGCATCAATGCCCAGGAGCTCGACGGTTACGTGGAAGACGACTGGCAGATCGGCACCCGCTTCAAAGTGAATGCCGGACTGCACGGATCGGCTTTCAAAGTGCAGGATTCCACTTATGCATCCCTCCAGCCCCGACTGTCGGCCCTGTTTATGATCAATGAAAACTGGAGTCTGAAGGCTGCCTATACCCACATGACCCAGCACATCCATCTCCTGTCGAACTCGACAATCGGTTTGCCGACCGACTTATGGGTTCCTTCCACTGCCCTGATCAAACCGCAGAAATCCATCCAGTATGCCCTGGGAACGGTGTATGAGTTTAAAAAGGGGATCGAACTGAGCATCGAAGGTTATTATAAATCCATGAACAACCTGATTGAATATAAGGAAGGTTCCAGCTTTTTCTCCTTGAACGATGACTGGCAGGACAAGCTGGAATTCGGCCGGGGCGTTGCCTATGGCGGGGAATTCCTGGTCAGGAAAACAACCGGAAAAACAACAGGCTGGGTGGGTTATACCCTATCCTGGTCGAAACGAAAATTTGACAATATCAGCTTTGGCGAATGGTTTCCCTACCGGTACGACAGGCGGCATGATATCTCCATCGTTATTAATCATCAGTTCAGTGAACGTATTGACATCGGGGCAATCTGGGTTTATGGAACCGGCACAGCCGTAACGCTTCCCGTGATGGTTTACACCCGGAACGTCTGGCCAACCCTGCAGCAAACCTGGGCTTCCTTTAATACCGGCGGACCATACACCATCCTGGCTTTTGAAGGGCGCAACGGTTACCGGATGCCGGCTTACCACCGTCTGGATATCGGAATTAATTTCCATAAGGAGAAAAAATGGGGGACCAGAACCTGGTCCTTCGGAGCCTATAATGCTTATAACAGGCAAAATCCGTTTTTCATGACCCAGGATCTGTTCCGTCCGGGCAATGGCGCCATGTTCATACAATTCAAGCAATTCAGCCTATTCCCCATCATTCCCTATTTCAGCTATAATTTTAAACTCAAATGATGCACCGGATGAAACCAATCCTGCTATTTTGCCTGGCGCTGACTTTTGCGCTAACCGCCTGCGAAAAGGTAGTGTATATCAAAATTGACGAGGCTGACCGGAAGATCGTCCTCAACGGGTTGATTTGCCCCGACAGCACTGTTGTGGTTCATGTATCAAGGAGCAGTTCGTTGGGCAAGCCGGATCAGTGGGATATCACTAAACCCTATGTGGACCCCTGGATGGCTGATCAGGTAAGCCTGTATGAGGATGACCGGTTTGTAGGACAGCTCCATATGAAGAAAGGCAACTTCCTTGAATTGCCGGGCTTCAGGCCATTACCGGGAAAGGCTTACCGTTTGGAGGCCTCCCAGGGTGAGATGAAACCGGTTTCGGCAACTGTTCACATTCCGGAGCTGGTTCCCCTCACCTCATTCGATACCACCATGGTTACCACAGCCGACGGGAAAGCTGCCGTCCGGATTTCATTCCGGATCAGTGATCCGGCAGGGCAGAAAAACTATTATGCCTTACAGGTTTCCGGAAGTCAAAGGTATTTTTATGACCCTTTCGAAAGGAAAATCATAGACTCGGTCGGGATATATAATTGCTATCCAAGTCTTTACCTCAATTCCGACGATATATTGGGACTCGATTTCCTGGATGCCAACCGTGATGTTCGCATAGATGGCAAACTGTTTTTCAACGATCAGCTTTTTAATGGGAAAGCATTTGACATTTCCTTTGAGTTACCCCAGGACTCCTGGTACAAAATGGCCGATACGGTTAATTTTCGGATTGACCTGCACCAGGTGGATAAATCCTATTACCTCTATGCTGTTTCGCAACAGAAATATAGCTTGAGCGCGGACAATCCATTTGTGGAGCCGGTTCAGGTTTATTCCAATGTGACGGACGGGTTCGGGCTGTTCTCGGCCTATATATGGATCCGGAAGGAGGTTGTGGTGGATTGGACCAAATGGTAATGCTTTAAATTAATCCCAAATTCTTGGCATAGGCAACGGCTTCAGTGGTATTAACCACTTTGATCTTCTCCAAAATTTTCTGCCTGTGATTGTTCACCGTATTTACACTGATAAATAGCTGGTCAGCAATTTCTTTGCTCACATACCCACGTGAAACCAAACCGAGTATCTCCGCTTCCCTGTTACTCAACACCGATTTTGGTTTTCGCTCCACATCATTGTCGAATAAAAAGTATTTGCCGGTCTTCATATTGACAATCCGGCGGGTGACCTTATTGAACCGGGTTTTGCTGGGAAGCATGTCGGATAAGGTCAGGCTCAGCCAGTGGTTTCCATTCTTATCGAGCTCCAAGGTAACCAATTGTTGAATAAAATGATAATACTTCCCTTCAGGACTGCGCAGCCGGAAGTTAAATATGGTTTTGTAATCCTTCCTTTCAGCAATCGGTAATGCTAAAGAAAAGTCCCAAAGCCTTCGATAGGTATCAAGGACCATTGGAATGTCATCAGGGTGCATAAACGATATGTAATACGCGGGACCATTGGCAAAGGCCTGGTTCAAATCAAAGGCGATGAGATTTGAAAATTTTGGCTTGATACTGACAAATTTTTTCTTGTACAGGTCAACGATGGCGATGGAGCTGTTTTCAACATCCGCCATTCGCTCAAGCATGTCAATATGCGTTTGGAATCCAGAGTAATCCGGAGATTCATCACCGAAATCCTGCTTTGAAAGGATATCGTCAAAAGTCTTTTTGATCAGGTTCAAATCCATAATTAATGATGATTATTCACTATTGCCTAACCCTACGAGGCACCTAATTTTGTAACGGACTAAAAAGGTCATTCCGTTAAAATGCTAAAATTCACAATTTAAGAAATCATGAAGAAGATTCAAAACGATGTAAATGACAATGGTGTTTCAATAAACAGGCTGGAGAAGCCAACGGACAGGAGCATATTCATAGTCGGTGGAATTTTTACCCTGCTTGTTTTAGCCGGGATTTTGATCGATGTAATCATTGGAAACATCACGGGCGGCGATCTGTCGTCCTTACCTAAAACCGCGGTCGACCGGTTTATCCAATTCCAGGATCATTGTTTATTAGGTCTGTACAACCTGGATTGCCTCAACATGATTAATCAGATCATGATGATTCCCGTCTATTTAGCCCTTTATGTCGCGAACCGTAACTCTGGCTCTTCTTATTCGCTTCTAGCCCTGATCGTCTTTCTTATGGGGACAGCCATCATGGTGGCAGGCAATACTTCATTAACGATGCTCGATCTGAGCAATAAATATGCAGCTGCCAATTCCGATACCCAAAAAATCCTGTTTGCAGCAGCCGGCGAGGCGATGCTGGCCAAAGGGTCCCATGGAAGTCTGGGAGTATTCATGGGCTTTGCCTTGCCCAACATTGCTGGAATTATCATGTCACTGGTTATGCTAAAAGGAAAAGTATTCGGCAAAATCACTGCCTATTTAGGTCTTATCGGAAGTGTCCTGATTCTGACCTATTTGATTCTCGTTACCTTTATACCGGCAGTTGAAAAGCAGGCGGTGTTTTTTGCCATGCCTGGCGGACTATTATCGATGACCTGGATGATTTTGTTTGGTATAAAGTTCTTTCAACTGGGAAGCAAACGAAATCTTCTAAAAGTTTAAGTTATGGTTGATATTCAGCTAAATCGGAGAAAATTCTTATTGCTGGCCGGAGGCGTCCTGGGCGCCGGGGCCATAGCCACCTGTGCAATATCGAAGATGGCGGCAACACCGGGCCTTCCCGTATTGTTCCCTGAAACCAATATAAACAATCCATCCATGACAAATAAGATTCTTGTTACCTATGCCAGCCGGACCGGATTCACCGGCGGAGTTGCTGAAAAAATTAAAAAAACCCTGGAAGAAAATGGCCTGCAGGTTGACCTTTGCCTGATGAAGAATGTTCGGGATTTATCCTCTTATCAGGCTGTCGTTGCCGGAAGTGCCGTTCAGGATAGACAATGGCTCCCGGAAGCCATGGAATTCATGAAAATCCACCAAAAAGCATTATCCCAAAAGCCATTCGCCGCATTTATGGTATGCATGACCCTGGCCATGCCCAACGCCGAAAAATATAGGGAGGGGATCATGGAATGGCTCAATCCGGTGCGTGAATTGGTAAAACCGGTGAGTGAAGGTTTCTTTGCGGGTGGGTTGGACATTGCTAAAATCCCCTCTTTGGGTGCCCGAATTAAATTTCGTATTTCAGTCCTGGTCGGAGTATGGAAGGAGGGCGATCACCGGGATTGGGAGGCGATAGATCAATGGTCGACCGATCTGAAAAATATCCTCGCTTAGGAAATTCATTGCCATATCATATGCCATGGCGATAATGAAACAGTGATTAAATAACCCGATATTGTAAACAATCGGGTAAAGGTGGAAAAACATGAAAAGAATAAACAGGTTTATATCAAAGATTTACGGGTTTTCCCTCTTCCGTTCACTGGTTTTATTAACGATTGTTTTAATACCGGAATGCCTCGCTGCAGGAAATCCTGACAAGCCCGATTTTTGGGTCCGGAATGAGGCAGGAATCGTTTGGGGTCATATCCGTAACGAGTGGTAAATTCCTGAATAAAACCGGGGGTCCAGTTTTTCGCAGGCCAAACCTCATAGCTGTCGACCTCCAGGAACTTTAGCCGGTTTTCCGGCGTACTCATGCGGGCCAGCCTGGTAAGGATGGTATCGAAATGGAGCTGAGTCGCCTTCTTGCTCAGATGATCGATCATCGGTCCGTTGGAATTTGGACTGGGGCATTCAAGGTTCTGACCGGTATTGCACATGAAAAAAGAGATGACATCCCATTTCCCTCCGGGCACCCCCAATCGATATACTGATCCGATGTCCTGAACTCACCAGGTAAATTGTTTTATCCCTGGTATAATCGTGATTTCATGGTATATCGGTTTATATTCACTTTTATTGACATGGTTTTTTGCTTATAATTTAATAGCCAAAAATTAGTCTAAAATCTCCATTTATACATCAAACATTGTTATCAGAGATGGATTAAGTAAATTTGATTTTAGAAATTGAACCCCGATTTGCAATATGATAAAAAGGCCTGCTATATTTCAGATACTAGAAAGTTTTCGGTTACCAGCCATATTAGCGGTTATTTTATATTTTTTAATTGGTTGCAGTAACCAAATTGCTAATAAAAATCGAGTAACTGATAATTGTGATGATTTAGTAAGGAGATTATCGAATTGGACAGATTCAAAAACCATTAAACCAACTCTGTATAATAGTCCGACGATAGAAAAACTTAAGAAAGCAAACGAAATTGAAATTAAGCAATTTTGGGACAGTATTGCAAGTAAAGGTACCCCATTGGTGGAAAAATGTAATGACATCAACAGTTTGATTTTTACTTTTTTGTATCGAAGCAAAGAAAAAAGTATCAAGGTTCATATAGATATAAAAAATGGTTACCTGGAAAATGGGGATATGATGCTGCTTCCTATCAGGAATACGGATATTTGGTATAGAACTTATAGAATACCAGCAGATTGGACTACTTCATACCGTTTCGATGTAACAGATAATTCAGGAACAATAAATCTTACCGATAAATATAACCGCCATTTAATTCCTATTGGATTGGATACCAGTTATAGCTATAACGCTTTTGACTATTTTCTTGATAGCTCGAAGGTGTGGTTTTATGAAAAAAAAGGAGTGTCAAAAGGAACTTTGGCAGAATTTGCCATAGAAAGTAAAATATTGAAAAATTCCCGAAGTGTAATTGTTTATAAACCATTTGAGTATGATGAATCAAAAGAATATCCTTCCATAGTTATTTTTGATCAGTCGTTGTATCTGAAAAGGGTTCCGTTACCCACCATTTTAGATAATTTAATAGCAGATAATAAAATCCCGCCATGTGTTGCCATTATGGTCGATAATCAGCCAAGAGAAAGGCGTGAATTGGAATTGCCGTTATATAAACCATTTGCCGATTTTATTGCTTTGGAATTAATGCCTTGGGCCTATCAAAATTTTAAAATTACGAAAGATCCAAATAAATCAATTGTTGCCGGCGTAAGCTATGGGGGGTTAGCTTCAAGTTATATTGCTTTAAATTATTCAAATCTGTTCGGGAATGTCTTATCTCAATCTGGCAGTTATTGGCGTGGAATAAAAGTAACCGACAGTAATCCCTGGCTAACAGAACAATACAAATCATCACCAAAATTGCCAATCCGTTTTTATATGGATTGTGGATTACAAGAAACCGTTATGAGTAGCTTTAGTAACTTTAATTTCATCGAGAACCATCGGCACATGAGAGATGTTTTAAAATTAAAAGGTTATGAAATATATTATCAGGAATTTCAGAGCGGACACGACTGGACTGGTTGGCGAAAGACTTTACCCGACGGATTAATAGTATTATTTGCTAAAATGAAAAAATAAAAACTCAGGAGATGAACAACACTAATACTCAAGATGAGCGCTTTGCAAAAATGACCTTTGCCTCGATTTATCCTATGTATCTCGCAAAAGTGGAGAAGAAAGGCAGAACCAAAGAAGAATTGCATCAGGTCATAGAGTGGCTGACGGGCTTCGACAACGGGAAACTGCAAGACCTGATTGAAAAAAAAGTAAATTTTGAAGCCTTCTTTCAAACTGCAACATTAACCCCAAATGCCCACCTCATCACAGGCGTAATATGTGGTTATCGTGTAGAGGAAATCGAAAATCCGCTGACACAAAAAGTCAGGTATCTGGATAAACTGGTGGATGAGTTGGCGAAAGGTAGAAAGATGGAGAAAATTTTACGCGGCTCGTAACCGGAAAAGTCATCAACCACGATCATTACGTCAGTGAAAACAAAAACAATTAAGGACAAGCCTATGGAGTCTGCAAACGACCTAAGTTCGCAGAGGTTCTTTCATGGAACGAAGGCTAATCTGAAGCCTGGAGACCTTATCGAACCCGGCTATAATTCAAACTACGGTAAGAGGAAGCGAGCGTCCTTTGTTTATCTGACGGCTACCCTCGATGCTGCCATTTGGGGAGCCGAACTTGCTATGGAAGAAGGACCTGGCAGAATTTATATGGTAGAGCCTACCGGCCCGATTGAGGATGACCCCAATTTGACTGATAAGAAGTTCCCCGGTAATCCAACAAGGTCATACCGCTCCCGGAATCCTCTTCGGGTCTCCGGTGAGGTCATGGATTGGCAGGGACACTCCGCCAAGGAGCTCGAAACCATGAAGGAGAACCTTGAGCGACTTAAGCAACTTGGTATTGAGGCAATCGAGGACTGAGTAAAATTGTGAATGGCATTCTGGACGGCAGTAACGGTTTCTTGAATTTCCTGACCGCAGCTTTAATTTTCAGAGAATCCGAATTCATTAAAAAGGGTGACCTGGCTTATGATTTTCATCTTTTATGCACAGGTAATTGGAAAAGTAGTTTTAACTTTAAAATCAATTACTTGGAAGCACATCGGAACGTATTAGCAAATGATTTACATGACGAGAAAAAACATAATAAACTTATTTATCCTGGTTTCAGCTACCTTGATATTCATCGGGTGCTCGAAACAGGATTGTCCGGAAGAAAAGGGTTTTACCCCGGCAAAAGAGGCTAAGCTTGATTCCATTTTTGCTGCTGCCATGACCAGCTATGAAATACCGGGCGCTATAGTGGGGATCTGGTCACCCGAAGGGACTTATGTGAAAACAAAAGGATTATCCGATCTGGCTACCATGGAGCCCATGAATGTTAATAACCATTTCAGGATTGGAAGCCTTACCAAAACCTTTACCGGAACCATTGTGCTGAAACTGGTGGAAGAAGGGAAAATCAATCTGGATGAATCAATGGCTCATTATCTGCCACAATATAAATTTCCTGAGGCGGATAAAATTACCGTCAGGATGCTGGGGAATATGACCAGCGGGATATTCGACTGCACCCGAGATCAGCAATGGATTGAGCATAATCGGGCGACCAACTGGGAGACGGTTTATACGGCTGATTCCATGGTGAAAATTGCCCTGCCGTATCCCCTGAACTTTGAACCGGGGACCAAATATAATTATACCAATACCACTCCACTGATACTGGGACTGATTTGTGAATCGGTTACCGGAAAAACAATGAAGCAACTTCTGGTGGAGAAAATCTTCGAGCCCTATCATCTTGATCAAACGATCTGGCCTGATAACCGCTATTTGCCGGCACCTTATTCACACGGGTACAGCAAGGAGAATTCAACAAGAGAATTTAAAGACATGAGCTTGATGAATCCGAGTTTTGCAGGCGCATCAGGCAACCTGATTTCCAATGTTTACGATTTGAAAAAATGGATCAGACTATTGGGTACCGGAGCCTTATATTCCACAGCAAGCCATCAGGAAAGGCTAAATTGGTCGTCAGTCAGTCAGAATGCCTATGGATTTGCTTTAGAAAACCTTTTCGGGGTTGCTGATCCCGAGGGATTTGTTCTTGGCCACAGTGGCGCCATATGGGGTTACAATACCATGGCTTATTATATTCCATCGGTGGACATGGCTATAGTCGTTCACGTAAATTATTATTCCAGGGGAGAGAAATTGCCTGCCAGTTCTTTGCTGATGGATATGATTACTGTTGCACTGGACTAGAAACACCCCTGACCACTTAATTTGCCCGGCACACTTTGCTTCGGTACTAAAATGCTGAAGCGACGGGTACTCCAGTTCAAAGGCAATTTCGGTTACGGTTTTGTTCTTTTTCATCAACTCCTTCCTGGCAGTTTCCAGGCGGAAATCAGCCAGCCAGGCAGCCTTCCCTGAAGATTCAATCACCAGCAGATAGATTCCGGGTTGGAGGAACGACAGGTCCAGTGAGGGTCCGGGTGAAGATAAAATGTGAATATTGTAACTTTTTTTTCAAATTCTGTAACAAATTCCTTCTTGACTATATACAACTTCGCGTAATTGTATCTAAAATAAAGCACCATGGCAAAATATTCAAAAAAGGCTCAAAATAAAATTGAGGAGGTAATGCATGAATTTAAAGAAGGAACTTTAAAATCAAGCAAAATTGGAAATAAGATATTGGACGATGCCAGCGAGCTGCTCAATCTGAAGTAATGTTAAGGTGAACTGAGCCCACAGTAATCACGGTGCCACCCGGGCCAGTTATCAGGACCATTTTATTTGATGCCACGAATAAAGGAAAGTAACGGTAACCCAAGGACGCGATACTTTGCCCGGGCAATTTCAATTTTAGAAAACCCTGTTGATTCCATGACCGGCTGCAATTCTTTTAACTCATGCTTGAGCATAAATCCTAAAAAGAATTTCAGAATTCCCCGGGAAAAAGATTGCGGCGGTAAAGCCATATCCAAAACCAAAAGGTTCCCATTTGGTTTCAGAACGCGATAGATTTCTCCTATTCCCCTGTTTCTGACCTTTTCAGACATATGGAAAATCATGAAACTACACATTACCACGTCAAAATGATCATTGGGAAAAGGGATGTCCTCGATGTTCCCTGGTTGAAATATGACATTCAGGTTGGCTTCTGCAGCCTTCTTTCGGCTCACCTCAATCATTCCGGGTATAATATCAATGGCAAAAACACTTCCGGTTAGACCTGCTTGTCGTTTGGCAGCAAGCGACAATGAACCGGTGGCACACCCGACTTCAAGAACACAATCGCCCTCTTTTACCCCTGCCAGGGTCACCGTCATTTTGCGCAGGGCATCCTCCCGGCCAAACGATATTCGCTTCATATAAGTGTCATAGGAATTCACCATCTTTTCCATCTGACTTTTTATGGCGGCATCTTCATCAACGCTTTGATTTGATTTATTCCCAGTCATGGCAGTATATTTTAATTGAAGATTAGAATTTCACGAAAAAAGCTATCAATCCGAGTGCGATAAGGACTACCCCGGTTATTCCTTTCTCATGGTGTTCAAGGAAATGTGAATTGAAGGTTTTCATACCATTGAATCCCAGATAAACCAAGGTCAGCATCACGAGAATGGTCATAATCAAATAGACAGCAGAAACGATGAAAATCCCCAGCCATCCTATCGAACCCGCCTGAAAATAATAGGCTTCAATTTCGATACAAGGCGTAAGGAACATGGCAACACTCAAGGAAATCAGTATGGCTCTCCACTTTGATTTCCCGGTTCCGGTTACCGGTGTGGGATTTTGATCATGGTGATGATGATGGTGCATCCCGCGGAGATCAATGATCAGATAGATAAGTCCTAATCCCATCAAAATCAAAGGTGCTGCTAAAGTCGAAACAACACTATAACTTGATGACAGTTTATAACCAATAAGGCCAACTGCTATCCCGACCAAAATAGTGCTGAAAGTATGGGCAAACCCAGTGATCGCCGTGGCCAGGAGCGTTTGTCTTTGTGTCCATTTCTCAGTCTTGCTGATGGCAATCAAAGGAATCCAATGGTTGGGAATTAATGCGTGGATCAGGCTTAAAATCAAGCTTCCAAAGAATATTTGATACATGACGTTCTCATTTATACTGTAAATCTACTACAAACCACTGCCATATGATAGCTTAATGATCAACTGTTCTGATGCATACGATTGTAATAATTAGATATTAAGTTAGCTTTGACAACTTAATGTCGTTTGGGAACATGCTTAAAAGACCTGTTGGTGTGCTATTAGTGCTCATTGCCAATATGTTATTGGTTGCCCATAGCATTATCCCTCACCAACATTATGGTGGTTTTGCCTGGATTCCGGCTGATCATTATGAAGATCATCACAACCCGGCAGGAATCCATACGGAAGATGCCGATCACAAACATCAGGATCACGATCACGATCAGTCCTGCTTATTGGCGCAGGCCTACCTTGTACCAGGGAATCCATCCAGGTTCGACTGTCCGCTGGCTGACCATCAAAACCAAAACCTTGATTTTCAGCCTATATTTATTGATCAGAATAATTTTGGAGATCAACCATTCTTTTATAAAATTCCATTACCTCCTTTAATACTCCCCGGACGATTACCTTTAGCTGTAACCAGCTGTTCCGGGTTGCGTGCCCCGCCTGCCCGTTAGATTCCCATACCTAATTCGGCCCAGTTGTCAGACAGCTATTGACCGGCGTTCCGCGTGTTGTTAATTCTAACCCATCATTATAAATATTTTCCGATGAAAAAGAACCTGTTTCTTTGCGCAATACTTGTCCTGATTGTGGCAGGATGCAAGAATAAGAAAGAAGAAATTCCTGTCGTCCCCGAACAAGTTAACCTTCAGCTTACCGCCTATTCGAATGATTTCGAAGTGTATGCCGAGGCCAAACCATTTTTCGTTGGCAAGACTTCCAACGTCCTGTCGCATTTTTCCCATCTCCCTGATTTTAAGGCCTTACAAACAGGCAGTATGACGATAAGATTACAGGTAGATGGGTCAGAAGTGAGTCAGGCTTTAGACAAGCCCACCCGCAAAGGCATCTATAGTTTCGATATCAAACCCACCACCGCCGGAACCGGAAAAATAGTATATGACATCCAAATCGACGGAGCCGCCTATCAGGTGGAGGTACCGGATATTGTTGTTTATTCCGACTCTGTTTCCGCTGCGGACGCCGCCAAACTAAAAGCCGCTTCAAGAACAAATGCCACTTCATTCACCAAGGAACAGACGTGGAAGATTGATTTCGCAACGGAATTTCCTCAATTGGGAGGATTTGGACAAATGATCAAAACAACCGGCCGGGTGGAATCAGCACCGGGGGATGAACAGCTAATCGTTTCCAAGGCAAGCGGAGTCGTCAACTTCCGTGGAGATCATCTCCTGGCAGGTAAACCCGTAACCAAAGGCAGCACCCTGGTATCCGTAACAGGAAGCGGAATGGCTGATAACAACTCCGCAGTACGGTATGCCGAAGCTCAGAATAATTATCAAAAAACAAAAACCGACCTCGACAGGGCGATGAAACTGGCAAAGGATAAGATCGTTTCTGAAAAAGAACTGATCAAGGCACAGAATGATTACGACAATGCCAATGCCATCTTTGAGAACCTTAAAAAGAATTTCAGCGCCGCCGGTCAGTCGGTCTCGAGCCCGGTCACCGGTTTTATAAAACAGGTTTTTATTCACAATGGCCAGTTTATTGAGGCCGGGCAACCCATTGTTTCGGTTTCCCAAAACAAGACCCTGCTGATCAGCGCTGATATACAACAGAAGTATGCAGCGATCCTGGGTTCTATCGTCTCTGCCAATATCCATACTCTCCACGATGATAAAACCTATACCCTGGAGGAAGTGAACGGCAAGGTCCTTTCTTTCGGGCGGGCGGCTAACACCGATAATTATCTGGTCCCACTTAGCATTCAAATTGATAACACGGGCAGTTTCATTCCCGGCGGCTTTGTTGAATTGTTCCTCAAAACCCAAACGGTTGCGGATGCCATTACAGTGCCCAACAACGCCGTCATGGAAGATCAGGGAAACTTTTTCCTGTATGTCCAGATTCACCCGGAACTGTTTGAAAAGCGATCGGTAAAAATCGGTGCCACCGACGGTATACGCACTGAAATCAAATCGGGAGCCGCCATTACCGACCGCATTATCACACAAGGTGCTATCCTCGTGAAATTGGCCCAGGCAACCGGAACCCTGGATGCCCATTCCGGACACAATCATTAATCCTTTGAATCTATGCTTAGTTTAATATTAAAATTCTCGCTCAACAACAGGTTCTTCATCCTGTTGTGCGCGGTGGTATTGGTGATTGTGGGTTTACGGACCGCCTACAACATGGATGTGGATGTATTCCCAGATCTGACTGCCCCAACTGTGGTGGTCATGACCGATGCTCACGGAATGGCTCCCGAAGAAGTGGAGCGAATGGTGACTTTTCCTATCGAGACGGCGGTAAACGGAGCAACGGATGTCCGCCGGGTCCGGTCGGTCTCTTCCCAGGGTTTCTCCTTCGTGTGGGTGGAATTCGATTGGGGGGCCGATATCTTTAAAGCCCGGCAGATCGTGAGTGAAAAGCTGATCACCATTTCTTCCCAAATGCCCATGGGAGTCGGACAGCCCACCCTGGCTCCTCAATCCAGCGTGATGGGAGAAATGTTCTTTATCGGTATACAGTCCGACAGCACCAGTATGATGGATTTGCGCACAATCGCTGATTGGAGCGTTAAACCGATGCTGCTCGCAACAGGCGGAGTATCCCAGGTAACCATCATCGGTGGTGATTATAAGCAATACCAGGTTTTGGCCGATCCTCAAAAAATGAAGTTTTACGGAGTTACCATCGGTGACCTGACAGAAGTTTGTCAAACCATCAGCCGGAATTCCACCGGTGGAGCCGTACGCCAATACGGAAATGAATACCTCGTCAGGGGCATGGCCCGGACATCCGATCTGGATGAACTCGGCCATTCGTTCATCAAGGAGCACAATGGTAAACCTGTCAGGATCAACGATGTATGCGAGGTGCGGATTGGCGGAGCGATTAAGATGGGTTATGCTTCTGAAAATGCCACGCCTTCGGTGATCCTTTCGATATCCAAGCAGCCAAAAACAAATACCGTTGATTTAACCAGGCGTATCGAGGCCAACCTGGCCAACCTGCAAAAGACACTTCCGCCTGATGTGAGGCTGGACACCCATATTTTCCGTCAGGCGGATTTCATTGAAACTTCCGTGAACAACGTCAAGGATGCTCTCCTTGAAGGGTCTATCTTTGTCATTATCATCCTGTTCCTGTTCCTGGGAAGTATCCGGACCACACTGATCTCCCTGTTGGCTATTCCCTTATCGCTCCTGGGAGCTATCCTTGCCCTTAAAGGATTAGGCCTGAACATCAATACCATGAGTTTGGGCGGTATGGCCATCGCGATTGGCGTGCTCGTTGACGATGCTATCATCAATGTGGAAAATTGTTTTAAGCGACTCCGGCAGAATTCCTTGAAACCACCCGGGGAACAACGATCCGCCTTCAGCGTCATTTTTGATGCTTCCAAAGAGATTCAAGCCTCCATTGTAAATGCAACCCTGATCATCATAGTTGCCTTTCTACCACTCTTTTTCCTTTCGGGGATGGAAGGCAGGATGCTGAAACCACTTGGCATCGCCTTCATTGTTTCCCTCTTTGTTTCCTTGATCGTCGCAATGACGCTCACCCCCCTTCTCAGCAAACTTTTGCTGTCGGGTGAGAAATACCTCGCTAAAAACAAGAAAGAAAAATGGCTGACCCGACAGATGACCCATCATTACCAGAGATCACTGGAATGGGCATTATCGCATAAACGGATCGTTCTGGGCTCGTCCCTCCTGCTACTATTGGCGGCCATACTTGCATTTTCCACGCTTGGACGCAGTTTTCTCCCGGAATTCAATGAAGGGTCGCTCACCCTTTCCGTGGTTTGCAAGCCGGGCGCTTCACTCGAGGAGAGCAACCGTCTGGGGAACCTGATCGAGACCGAACTTTTATCCATATCCGAAGTTACAAGCACTGCACGCAGGACCGGTCGCGGTGAGCTGGATGAGCATTCCCAAACAGTGAACGGTGCAGAAGTTGATGTCAATTTTACCACCAGGGACAGGCCTCGTGAGGAATTTATGGCAGAAGTCCGTTCAAAGCTGGCCGGCATACCCGGTATTGCGGTTACGGTAGGACAACCACTTGGACACCGCATCGACCACATGCTGTCGGGAACACGCGCCAACATTGCCATTAAGATTTTTGGTTCCAATTTAAACCAGATGTTTGCTGTTGGCAATGAGGTGAAAGGTGCGATCAAGGGCATCCCTGGACTGGTGGATGTCAATGTGGATCAGCAGATTGAGATTCCGCAGATCCAGATTCGTGCCAACCGGGAAATGCTGTCGCAGTACGGCATATCCATAGGGAAATTCAACGAATTCGTGGATATCGCCTTTGGTGGAGAGAAGCTGTCAGACATTTATGAGGGTCAGCGCCGGGTTGACCTGGTACTGCGACTGAACAAGGATTATACTGAAACGATTGATGGAATCCGCTCCGCATTGATCGATACCGAAGACGGGAAACAGGTTCCATTAGAAGAGATTGCCTCGATTGTTTCGGTTGCCGGTCCGGGAACCATCAGCCGGGAAAATGTCCAGCGGAAGATCGTCGTATCGGCCAATGTCACCGGCAGGGATATCAGAAGCGTAGTGAAGGATATTCAACAGAATGTGGGTGAAAAAATCGCTTTGCCTGAAGACTTTCGCATTGAATATGGCGGTCAGTTTGAGAGTGAAGCCCGTGCCTCACAATCCCTGATGATCACTTCGATCCTCGCCCTTTTTGTCATTTTCCTTCTCCTGTTCCAGGAGTTTAAAAATTTCAGGCTGGCCGGGATCATCATGCTGAACCTGCCGCTTGCACTCATCGGGGGAGTCTTCTCCATCTACTTTACCTCCGGAATACTAAGCATTCCGGCAATTATTGGTTTCATTACCCTGTTTGGCATTGCCACACGAAACGGGATTCTGCTGGTCGCTAATTACCAGCATCTGGAAAAGGAGGGTACGCCGCTCTATACCACGGTTACCAGAGGTTCCACCGACCGGTTGAATCCTATTCTGATGACCGCTCTGACCGCTGCATTGGCCCTGATACCCCTGGCGATGAAAGGAGACTTATCGGGTAATGAAATACAAAGCCCGATGGCAAAAGTGATACTGGGTGGGCTCCTGACCTCCACCTTGCTTAACATTTATGTGGTGCCGATCATGTACAGTATTTTTAAAAAGTCGGGAACCCTTAAAACTGAAAAACAATGAGAACATCTATTGTATTAATATTCTTCCTGACTGTAGGCTATAGCTCTGTAAAGGCCCAGGGAAGTGTGGATCGTATTGTATCCGGGATTGAAAAGAACAATACCGGTTTGTCAGCTTTGCGTAGTAAAGTTGAGGCTCAAAAACTGGGAAACAAAACCGGTATATATCTGAAGAATCCGGAGATTGGATTCAACTACCTGTGGGGCAGTCCGACTATGATAGGAAACCGCGTGGACCTGAGTTTTGACCAGACATTCGATTTCCCAACCGCATACCGGTATAAAGGGCAGATTGCCGCTGGCCGGAATGAGCAAGTTGAGTTGGATTATCAACAAGCCAGGTTTTCCCTGATCCAGGAGGTTCGTCAGCTTTGCATTGATCTGGCCTATACTTATGCCCTGCAAACGGAATATGCACAACGGTTGGAAAATGCACAAAGCATTGTCAGATCCTATCAGGCGAAATTCGATCAGGGAGATGCCGGGATTATCGATTTAAATAAAGCCCGGCTTAACCTGTTGTCGATCCGAAAGGAGGCCGAATCCAACATGATCGGGCATCAGGCACTGCTGGCAGATCTGGCCTCACTCAACGGTGGCACCCCGTTGCAATGGAATGAAAGCACCTATCCTGCACGGGAGATTCCGGCTGATTTTGAACAATGGTATCAAAAAGCAGAGTCTTTAAATCCGATTCTTTCCTGGTTGAGAAAGGAAATCGAGATTAGCGGACAGCAGGAAAAACTGCAGCAGGCGATGGGACTTCCCAAATTCTCGACCGGCTATTTGAGTGAGAAGATCGTGGGAGAGCATTTTCAAGGGGTAACCCTCGGAATGTCATTACCTCTTTGGGAGAATAAGAATACGGTAAGGCAAGCCAGGGCGCAATCATTAGCGGTTCATGATATAGAGCATGATCGAAAGCTTATGTTCTACAATCAGCTAAAAATGCTTCACACCAAGGCGATCAGTTTGCAGAAATCAGTCGGGGACTACCGGTTGGCCCTGCAGAACATCGACAATGGAACTTATCTGAAAAAGGCGCTCGAAGCCGGGGAAATCTCTTTGATCGATTACATAATGGAACTTTCACTGTATTATGAGAGTCAAACAGGTTTGCTGACTGCCGAGCGAGATTTGAGCCGGGTGATTACCGAATTATATCAATATCTGGAATAGCCCTTAATTGGGTGTACCTTTAAGATACCTCTTGACTTTCAATTATCCTCCTCCGTTCCGAAGCCCCGGGTTCATTTTCCCGGGTGGGACTCCAAACTTTCTTTTAAACGCGGTACTAAAATGCTGAGGCGACGAGTACCCCAGTTCAAAGGCAATTTCGGTTACGGTTTTGCTCTTTTTCATCAACTCATTCCTGGCAGTTTCCAGGCGGAAATCAGCCAGCCAGGCAAAGACCGGTTGGTTGAAAACTTCTTTAAACCCATTTTTTAGTTTAAATTCATTGATTCCGGCCAGTCGCGACAATTCAGAGAGAGTTGGAGGATTTTCAATGTGCTTGACCAGGTAATCCCGGGCAAACAGAATCCTTTCCCGGTCGTACTCCTTTTTTATATAGGTCGACTTCCGGCTGGTTGATCTGCTCAGCGATTCAATTTGTAAAACCAGGAGCTCAACTGCCTTCGAAAAAACAAACATCCGTTTCAGGGAGTCAGGATAATTGCAGCTTAAGATAGCTCGAATGCCGGTCAGCAAGTCCATATTCATGGTTAACGGGGAAGCTGAAAACAGTGCCGGTTTATCAGACACCAATTGATTGACAAACTGTTTAACCGCGGCGTCCGTGGCATCAGCAATGGATAAAAACGATTCTTTGGGAAATTGAACCGCGAACCATTTCACGGGAAATCCAGTCAAAATAATTTTTTGGCCGGCTTCCCGGGAAAAATACATATTATGCTGGTTATCTGACAACTCCAAAGCATCTGCCAGGCTCCTGTTCCGGATTAAAAGTTTTCCCTGAAGACAGAAAATCAAGGTGATCATACCGCGAATACTTGGCCAGTCGGTAAAGGCGGGGCCGTCCGGACCGGATTCAAAGTATGTGATTTTAATACCATTCACCAGCCAGTTATCCGATTTGCTTTTCACAATTAAACAATAATCCCGTAAATATAAATTATTATCCTGATAATATAAATTCATGATCGGTCAACCATCTACTTTTACATCGGATAAAGTCAAACAAAATTAATATTCAAAAAATGGTAAATTTTAAACCGCTTCGGCAAATGATTGAAGTCAAGGGAAATGGCAACATAGTAACCAGGGAAATCAGCGTGAGTTCCTTCATTCGCCTCCATCTTGCCGGTAAAGGACAGATTGAATTATACCAATCGGATGAGGAAAAAGTGGTAGTAGAGACGGATGAGAATCTTCAGGGTTTCTTCTCGGCCTTTAATTCGGGAAGAACCCTCTATGTTTCGGCGGAAACAAATCTAAAAAAGCTGTATTTCACGGTTTGTAAAATCAGGATTTACCTGCGCCAGATCGATGTACTACAGGTCAGGAATGAAAACGCTAACCTGATATGCGTCAACCAGATTGTCCTTTCGAATCCTGTTGACATAACCGTTCAAAGCATCGGCAACACTGAATTGGACATCAATGCTCCGGCTATCAAGATCTTATGCCAATCCGAGGGCAACGTTTTGCTTAAAGGCAAATGCGAAAGTCTGACTGTAAAAAACCAAAGTCAGGGGGACTTCAATTCAACAGACCTGATTGCCGGCGGGGTATCCATCAATAATAAGGCACTGGGGAATGTTCGGTTATTCGCCGACCGGGAAATCAGTATAAAGCACTATGGCGTGGGGTACATTCACTATTCAGGCAAGGCAAGGGTGAAGGATGTTCGGCAGCATGGCGTCGGGGAAATAAAGCATGTGGAAGTCAGAACCGGCAACCAACCTTAATAATTTTGATCCGCCGGGCAGCCTTCCCGGAAGATTCAATCACCAGCAGATAGATTCCGGGTTGAAGGAACGACAGGTCCAGTGAGGGTCCGGGGGAAGTGAAGGTTCTCATGAATTGTCCATTCTGATGATAAACCGATACCCGGTCCGGATCCGGTGCATCGGATAACCAAACGGTTCCGGTGGTTGGATTGGGGTACACCCAGTCCTTTGCCTCCGGAGCCAGGCCAATGGAGGTCAGCACCGAGGGGTAGTAATAATGGGTTCTGACAGACAACAGCCACCTATTTCCATCCCGGAGATAATCGGTTTTCAACTGCACGCTGCCATTTTCCTGATATTGCCAAATGGTTTTGCTCATTGGATTCTGGCTGCCATCCTCATAATTCATCGAGTAGACCGTCTGATTTTTGATCCGCCCATCCGGGCGATAAATCTTTTCTTCGGTCAGGTTCAAAGACCAGACCGTATCTTTCGGCTGCTTCTTGAAGGTGCGGATCACCCTGAGCGTGTCGGCGGGATACGAATACTCTAATTGAAAATCCATGGATATATCCACATCGATCGCAGTATAGTTCTCACGGATCAACCTGCCGGAATCATTGTACTGATAGGTATGCGGAACTCCCGACAAGGTCCACTCCTGGCGGGATTCCACCCATTTATACCGGACAAAGGCAACCCGGCTCCAATTTTCATCATACTGATATTCTGTCTTATAGGGGTCACCCCACACATTTTTAGAAAAATTCCGGTACCATTTGTACGTAACAGATGGCAGGTTCCGATCCGTATAGGAATATTCAGATTTGATTAATGGTAGCCATTCTCCGGCAGTGTGGGGTTCCGAGAGCGAATCGGTTTTCAGGTTTCCGGCAGGATCGTAAGTATATTCATAATGAAGCCACGATTCCTGATAAGTCCAGGGAACCGCCCGATCATACGAATCCGTCCGCAGCAGCCACCCGTTCTGATCATAGGTATATACCCTGCGGGAATCTACCACAGAATCGCTTCCGGTGAGGTAATAACCGATAATGGAATCAGGAAATACCGGCTTAACCTGAGCGAGGGAAAAAGCGGTAAACCCGCATAAAAAAGCAATCACGCAGATCTCCCTTTTCATGGAACCAGATATTTGGTGAACGGGAATAAGTAAAATTAATAAATTTTGGACAAAGGCCATAGGTAGGAAAACCATTAGTCCGGGTAAAGATAATCTGTGAATATTGCAACTTTTTTTTTAAATGCTGTAACAAATTCCTACCTGACTATACACAACTTCGTGTAATTGTATATAATAAAGCACCATGGCAAAATATTCAAAAAAGGCTCAAGATAAAATTGAGGAGGTAATGCATGAATTTAAAGAAGGAACTTTAAAATCGGGCAAAAAAGGCAAAAACGGTAAAGTTACCAGCAGAAAACAAGCTGTTGCCATTGGAATAAGTGAAGCAAAAGAAGCTGGATTAAAAGTTCCGGTTCAAAAATCTGCAAAGTGAAATAAAGGCCTGCAGGAAAATGTGCCAATTGATTATTAAATTGTTGCGCATAATTATTTTTACTCATGAGAAAACTATTCCTGTTCCTTCTGGTCATTTCAGTCTATGCACAGATGTGGGTGTCCGGTCAGTCCGACCCGGCACGCTATGCCGATCCCTTCACCGGAACCTCCAACTCCCGCTGGATGCTGGGTCCTTATGCCTGCGTGCCGTTCGGCATGGTGCAGCTGGGACCGGACAACCAATCCGGCGGATGGATGGGCGGATACGAATATTCGGTAAGTAATGTTTGCGGATTCAGTCATATCCATGCCTGGACGATGGGCGGTCTGATGATAATGCCAGCCGCTCAGGATCTTACCGTGACTGATGGCGCCGTCGACCGTCCGTACCGCGGAGCTGGGGCCGGCTACCATTCGCGCATCCTCAAGGAAACTGAAATGGCTTCACCGGGATACTATTCGGTGAATCTGTTTGACGCTTATATGAAGGCCGAAATGACCGCCTCCACCCGCTGCGGATTTTTCCGTTTTACCGCTCAAAAGGATTACAACTACCGCATACTGATGGATATGGCTTTCCCGTCGGAGTATAATTTTGTGCTCGATTCCGCCGTCATCAGTAAGTTGAGCGATACCGAAATCGAAGGTTTTGCCAAATGCCATGTCGGAACCTGGAACCAGTATACGGTATTTTTTGTGGTGCGACTCAACAAACCGTTTACCTCATTCAACGGATGGAATTCCAATGGTATTCAGAACGAGGTTAGCCGGATCGAAGGTCGTGAGGAGGCCGGGGCATTCGTGACCTGGACAGGCAAAGCAGGTGAAGAGTTGTTGGTTCAAACCGCTATATCACTGGTAGATATAAAGGGTGCCCGTATCAACCTGAAAGCCGAAATGGATCAGTTCCGCTGGGATTTCAATGCTGCAGCCGCAAGTGCCCGCAACCAGTGGAACAAACTTTTTTCAGCCCTCACTGTTGAAGGGGGTACCGATGAAAACCGCCGGAAATTTTATACCAACCTCTACCGCAGCTACTGTGCCAAGCAAACCTGGAACGATGCCGATGGCCGCTACTGCGATCCCAAAGAGGTGATCCGTCAGCTCCCTGCCGGAACGTCCATCTACGGAGGTGATGCCTTCTGGAACACTTTCTGGAACCTGAACAGCTTGTGGGCTTTGGTGTCGCCCGAAATTCTCAATAACTGGGTGGTCACCCAACTGGAACTGTACAAAAATACCGGCTGGACTTCCAACGGACCCACCGGACTGGAACTTTCGGGCATCATGGAGGTTTCACACGAAATTGCCCTCCTGACAGGCGCCTGGCAGATGGGCATCCGCAATTACAATGCTGAAGCCGTTTATCAGGCCATCAAGCATACCGTTGATGTGCAGGGAAGCAAGCTCCGTCCCTGGACCGCCGCCGCCGGAAATCTTTTTCAGGACTCGTATAAAAAACTGGGCTATGTGCCTTTTGAGGAGGGTGCGTCCTGCCAGACCCTGGATTATGCCTTCAATGATTTCTGCATTGCTCAGCTGGCAAAAGCGCTGGGAAAAAAGGCCGATTATGAATTCTATCTGAAACGCTCCGAAAACTGGCGGAACCAGTTCAATATGGACCAGAAATGGAGTATCCCCCGCGACAGCAAAGGAAACTGGCTGACCGGATACTCGCCGTTTTCGGCTAAATACTGGATCGAAGGCAACGGCTGGCAATATTCATTTTATGTGCCCCATAATGTTCCCGGACTGGTGGAGGCCATGGGCAAAGATCTGTTTAACAAACGTTTGGAGGAGGGATTTGAGAAGTCCCGTCCATTCAGCTATGCCGCTCACGCCCTCGACCGCACGGAAGGACAGCTAGCCGAGTTTTACATCAACCATGGAAACGAAGTCAACATGCAGGCTGCCTGGCTGTTCAACTATTCCGGAAAGCCCCGTCTCACCCAGAAATACGTACGTGAAATCCTGAATGCCTATTACGGCTCCGATCCTTATCACGGCTGGGAAGGCGATGAAGATGAAGGCCAGATGGGCGCATGGTATGTGATGAGTGCCATCGGACTCTTCTCGATGGACGGAGGCACCAGCGCCGATCCCGTTTTCGACCTCAGCACCCCGCTGTTCGATAAAATCACCCTCCGTCTCGACGATAAATATTATGGCGGCAAAACATTCACCATCGAAACCCGCAACTTATCTGAAAAATCCATCTACATAAAATCCGCCACCCTCAATGGCCGCAAACTCGACCAGTTGAAATTACGCTTTGCCGATATTGTTAAGGGCGGGAGTTTGGTGATAGAAACGGAGTAACGCACCTCGTTTTCCTGCTTTGAGCGAATTATTATTGTCGTTTTTTTTTGCCTGTTTTTTCTCTGCTTTTGCAATTTGGAGTGATTCTAAAATGTAATTAAAAAAAGGTATCGCTACAAAAGTATTCACATTAGCAATGTTCTCCAGGTTGGCTCATCGGCATTAGGAACATTTCAATCACTGTAATACATTCAACTGCAAATGTATGAATAATGTAATTTTTGCAGAGAATTATGTAACACCGCCCCAAGTTAAAGTACTGACTTTTACTTTTTTGATTTATTTGGGCTGAAATACAACGTCCGCAGATTGAACAAATGGGAATGGAAAATTATACTTTGTGCTCTTAAAATGGAGGACTGAAAAATGAAACATTTCAATAGAAAGCTGGTTTATGTTTGCATTTCTTTGATTCTAATAATCAATTTCGATGTTGCTTTCGCTCAGAAAGCGAAAGTTGTTTCTTCTTACGGGCCGGTCAACCAGGATGCAGGCTTTGATCAAATTAAAGCTGAAAGGATGAAGGTAAAAGCTGATCGTGCAAAAGAACACAATGATCTGCTTAATGCCCGGTACGATCTATCAAAAAAAACATCTCCGGATGTTGTCATGTCGGGAGGGAAACCCATACCCGTGGGCCCAACTGCCAGACTTCAAGGCATTAATTGGGCAGATCTGGATAAGTTAACTCCTGAGCAAATTAAAAACAAGGGTATTTTTCCTTACAAACCACTCCCATTTGCGGATCATGCAGAAGGCGGCATGCTTTTCCCCCTGATGATTACTGATACGCTTCCGCGGCTTATTCGTTTCGATCTGGATTTTGATCTTCCGGAGCATATTCTACCTGATCGGGCACCTCCCATTTATCTGACCACTCGTCCCGATTTGGGTGATGTATCGAAAGGCCGGTTAATTACCATCGATAATTACTACGAAATTTTTAATGGACTTTTAAATCCAAAACAACTTGAAGGATTGCGATTGCTGGTCACCCAGTTTCCACAACAGCAGTTTAATGCTACCGAAGACCGACGAACCGACCGGCCCAGCCTTGGTGTCACCTGTTTCGATTGCCATGTCAACGGTCACACCAACGGGGCAAACCACCTGGTTGGGGACATAAGACCACAGGAGTTCAGACACCGGATAGAAACTCCGTCTTTGCGGGGAGTAAGTATTCAGCGGCTCTTCGGTTCGCAACGAGGACTTAAATCAGTTGAAGATTTCACCGAATTCGAACAACGGGCAGCCTACTTTGATGGCGATCATGTCATGGCAGCAAAAAAGGGAGTTAACATTCTTGATCGTGGTTCGCAAGTTCATTTTATGGCCGAATTCATGGCGATCTTAGATTTTCCGCCAGCGCTGAAGCTCAATATTTATGGTGAATTGGATAAAACCAAAGCAACTTCGTCAGAATTGCAGGGAGAAGCAATTTTTAATGGCAAAGGCCGGTGTGTTTCATGTCACCCTGCCCCTTATTATACCGATAATAACATGCACAATTTAAAGGCGGAACGTTTCTATAAACAGGAAATGGTTAATGGAATGATGATGGCGCATGATGGTATGATTAAAACATTTCCGTTAAGAGGCATCAAAGACTCGCCTCCCTATTTGCACGATGGCAGATGCTTTACTTTGGAAGATGTCGTTGAATACTTCAACCTCGTTCAGGAATTACGACTGACAGCCCAGGAAAAAGCAAGTTTGGTTGCATTCATGCGCGTCTTGTAGAAAATATTTGTAGTCATCTGGATTATACTTGGGCAATGCAGCTAGAGATTTCCGGTATGTCAGAACAAAAAGAATCATTTATTTATAGAAATAGCTTAAGCATTGCTTTTTTGCTATTGGCATTTTTAAGTATAGGAGGACAAGCGTTTACAGGGTTACAACAATACAATGAATTTTTAGCTGAGCATAATCATCGCATTGTAACCCTATTTCAATATTTTAGCACAGGTCATTTTATTCAGGCTACTTTTGAAAATTGGGAAAGCGAATTTTTTCAAATGGGACTGTTCGTTTGGTTCACAGTTTTTCTTAAGCAAAAAGGGTCATCCGAATCCAAAAAAATAGGTATCAAAGAAGAAGTGGACAAGGAACCAAAAAATCACAAAAACGCTCCGTGGGCTGTTCAGCAAGGAGGATTTATATTATCTGTTTACAAACATTCGCTAACGCTTTCGTTGCTACTTTTATTCCTCATATCGTTCGTTTTGCATTGGTATGGAAGTAATAAAGACTTTAACCAAATCAAGATATTGGAAGGTAAAAGCACCGAAAGCATGGTTGCCTATTTAAGCAACAGCAGATTGTGGTTTGAATCATTTCAAAATTGGCAAAGCGAATTTTTATCGGTATTTGCAATAATATTTCTATCAATTTATTTAAGAGAATTTGGATCACCGCAATCAAAACCCGTGGATGCGCCAAATTCAGAAACGAAATAGTGGATACTCCATTATGCAGCAAGACGGGGGAAAAAGCAAGATCTGGCTGCGTTTATGGCAAGAGTGACATATCTTCGCCATGGATTGAAATACATTGATGAAAACAAAAACAACCGATCTGGCAGCTGTCTTAAAAAACAGACCAACCATAACAACTAAGGAACTGGTTGAATTATACCATAATAAGAACAACCAGGCTGGTAGTGCCAGTATTCGCAAGTGGATATCCCGGTTGAAAATGGCAGGTCAATTAGCCACTGTTAGTAAGGGGTTATATGTCGTCTCTAATAAGCCGGTTTACAGCCCCATGAATGATGAGTTTATCGAATCTCTTGTCAATACTTTCCAATCAAATTATCCTGAAATCAATGCTTGTTGCTGGTCATCTGGTTGGCTGAATTCATTCATGATTCATCAACCAGCCCGGTATTTTTATCTTTTCGAAACAGAACCCGACATGGTGGAAACAGCGTTTAACCTGTTTAAGGCCAACCAGCTGAATGTCTGGCTCAACCCGGATGAAAATACCATGGAGCTCTATGTCCTGGGTTCATTGGATCCTATTATTGTTAAACCATTGGTATCCAGAGCTCCACTAATTAAGACTGGTACAACAACGCTGCCAACTCTTGAAAAGATACTGGTGGATGCCTGGACAGAGAAAAAAATATTCAATTTCATCCAGGGTGAGGAATTGGTGAACATTTTTGATTTTGCCTTCGCCCACTATGCTTTAAGCTATTCCCGCCTGATTGGTTACGCCCGAAGAAGAGGCACCGATCAGGAAATCGATCAGTTTGTCAGGAAAAATGTTCAACCTGAAAACAGAACATTTCTAAATGATTAAACCAGAAACTAATCTAAGGTGTAACTTTAACCTGTAGATTACTTTAGATATGGGTACGATCCTATGGAATAGAGATTTCAATAAATTGAAATGCAGTAACTTGTAATCAAATAGGTTCATTAAATGAAAGAAAATCAAATTGTTGAGTGGAAAGAAAGCTGGCGTGATGAATATCTGAAATGGATTTGCGGATTTGCCAATGCACAGGGCGGAACACTCGTGATTGGCAAAAACGACAAAGGCAATCCGGTCGGTCTGGCAAATCCAAAAACGCTTTTAGAAGACATCCCAAACAAAATAAAAAGCATTCTGGGCATTGTGGCCACCGTGGACCTGAAAACTGCCGATGGCCAGGATTTTATAGAAATTCACGTAGATGCCTATCCATATCCGATCAGCTATAAGGGCCAATACCATTTCCGCAGCGGAAGCACTAAGCAAGAACTTTCGGGCAATGCATTAAACGCTTTTTTGCTCAAAAAGTATGGCCTGCACTGGGATGCAGTTCCGGTACCCCGTCTAACTTTAGAAATGCTTGAATCGGCGGCATTCAAACTTTTTGTCACGAAGGCGGTAAAAAGCAAGCGACTTGGGGAGGAAGTGTTACAAGAAAGCCATGAATCAATTTTAACAAAATTGCAGCTTCTTGAGGGACCTCATCTAAAACGTGCGGCATCTTTACTCTTTTATGACAATCCCGAGCAATTTGTAACAGGTGCATACATAAAAATCGGATTTTTTCGGACCAATACGGACCTGGTTTACCAGGATGAAATCCATGGAAACCTGTTTCAACAAGTCGACAAAACTTTGGATCTGCTGCTGACTAAATACATGAAAGCCTATATCAGCTATGAAGGCCTTCAGCGGATAGAACGTTATATATTTCCTGCCCCGGCATTGCGGGAAGCTTTGTTAAATGCAGTTGTCCATAAGGATTACGCTAGCGCCAATCCAATTCAGATAAGCGTTTATGAAAACAAAATCATATTCTGGAATGCTGGAAAGCTTCCCGAGGAATTGCCAATCGCAAAACTGAAATCGAAGCATCCTTCTATTCCCTTTAACCCGCTTATTGCTGCCGCCTTTTTCAGATCCGGCTACATTGAAACCTGGGGTAGAGGTATCGAGAAAATCATGGACGAATGCAACATGGCAAATGCCCCGATTCCTGAATTCAACTCCGATTACACCGGCTTGATGGTCATTTTTAACGCCGGGAATATTGAAAATTTGAAAGAGCCGACGGAAGAAACTAGGGAGAAAGGTTCGGAGAAAACTAGGGAGAAAACTAGGGAGAAAACTAGGGAGAAAATAATTTCAGAAATGATTGATAACTCAACGATAAGTATAATTGAGTTATCTAACATATTGAATATAAGTAAAAAAGGTGTAGAATGGCAAATTAGGAAACTTAAAGAATTAGGCATTATCAAACGAATCGGTTCCGACAAGGGAGGTTATTGGGAAGTGATCAAAAAATCCTAATATTAGTTAAACACAAAGATCACCCATGATAATCAGGGCCACCCAACAACTATTGCGACTATCCGGAATTCTACTGGTTAAAAATACCGAAGAGCCCGCCTCACCTTTTCCGGGTGATTGGTATGCCAGCCAGGTGACACGATTCGATGGAAGCTATACTGTCATTCACTTTCTTCACAACCCGACCCGGATTCGGCACGAACTTATGTCGAAGCTATCATGAAAAACGGAAGAACACTCAAGCTGAACAAAGACTTCATTCCTTGCGATGCCAACGAAAATCAAGAAATCTACCCGAACGGGATTTTTCATTTCAATATTTCGAGAATCCTAGAACATATAATCTCCGGTCAGCTTATTGTGGAGCAGGAAGATATCTGCGTTCCTAATTGGTACAAATCGCATTACACCGGCAATGATTTTACTGAGGAACATCTCAAGACAGTAACTCTTGATAAGCCTGTCATCCAGGCAGAGATCAGTCCTGGGAATTATAATATAATCGACGGCAACCATCGGTTAGAGAAAGCCCACAGAGAAAAAGTCGAGACAGTAAAATCATACAAGCTAAAAGCGGAGCAACTGATCCCCTATTTTATCACCGTAAGGGGCTATGAGGCATTTGTGGGATACTGGAACAACAAACTGTCTGTGCAGGAATCTGACAAGAAAGCGAGGCTGAAAATTTTAAAACAGAATCCACTATAATCCGATGATTGAAGCAGTCAGTAATTATCAACCTCTGGCAAATTTGCAAGGATACAGTAAGTCTGAAATCAATACTTTGCATTTGAACCCCCTCTCGCCGGATTCCCCAATTGGAATCAGTCCCGGCCTGCGTCTGGAGCAAGTCGAACAAATGCCGCTATTTTGATGCATTTCCAGGTGCTATGTCAGAGTTGGAGTATGAGCTTGATTCAGATCCCTGGGAAACAGGTTACCGGTGTTTCCAAAACCGGGTTATCACGAATTTCCTGGAAATTTTCGGATTGATCATTCAGGAAACTGACAATTTATTTTTAAGCCCGGAAGTTTTCATTAGGCCTGCTACCCTGTTCCACGTGGTATTTCAAATTAAGAAGCCCAGATATTGACAGTATTTTGGTATAGATGGAAAGTCCAACAGTAAGCTGTTGTCGTGATCTTTCCGGATGAATTATTATTTGTATCATTTCAGTCAGGTTTAACCTGACATAGTTACTATGATTAATAAGCATATCTCCACTCAATCCCATGAACTTCTGAACCATTTTATCCGGTCGGGAAGGGATTGCTTTGATTTTACTGAAGCACTATCGGTATTACCGGCTTCAAATGTCAATGCCGTTAAAGAGTTACTCAGCGATATGGTCAGGCGAGGCCTTTTGATGCGTCTTAACAAGGGTCTCTATTATTTAATCCCTTATGAAAAGGATGCTGAATCGTTT
>Ga0172379_10002231_pt1 | contig 35086 bp, 26 predicted proteins | sample GrowelOW334metaG_FD_119756 | JGI IMG/M metagenome (GOLD analysis project Ga0172379, IMG submission 119756) | Groundwater microbial communities from an aquifer near a municipal landfill in Southern Ontario, Canada - Groundwater well OW334 metaG | ecosystem: Environmental > Aquatic > Deep... | reverse complement strand
GGATATGCGAGGTTTATCGCAGAAAATCTGCGAAGCGACCACAATCGGAGTTAAGAAGCGAAAAGCAGGGCCTATTCCAGATTAACACCTTAAGTTAGTGCCATTCTATTGTGTCACCGGATTAATTACTCTTTTTCGAATACCAGCAGGGTCTCAACATGGGGGGTGTTGGGGTAAAAATCGAAGGCGGCGGAACGGACCAGTTTGTACTTCTCAAGGAAGAAGGCGGCGTCCCGGCCCTGGGTTATCGGATTGCAGGACAAATAAATTATTTTTTTCGGCAGCAACTCCATTATATTCTTCACCACTTTCTGGTGCAATCCGGCCCTCGGCGGGTCCAGCACCAGGATCTCCGCGCCGGCCAGAAGGGCGGCGTCGGCTTTCTCCATCATGGAGCAGAGTATTTCAAAGTTATCCGCATTATTGCGCGCCGCGTTAAGCGCGGCGTATTTGACGGAACTGGGCACGCATTCCACGGCGTATACCTTGTCCGCCAGGTCCCTGAGGGCCAGGCCTATGGCGCCCACGCCGGAATATAGATCGATGAGCTTTCCGCATTTGAACGCCGCGCCGCGGATCTCCTGAAGGGCTTTCTCAAAAAGCTCCATATTGTTCTGGAAAAAACAGTCGAAGCCGTAGGACAGGACGGTGCCGCAGACCTTTTCGGTGACGAAATCGTTCCCCCAGGAACTGAGGATCTCGTCGGCCGAGCTCATGGGGCTTAAAGGATTTGAATACGCGGCGATAAAGCCGTTCAGGCCTTCCAGCCTGAATTCCGGCAGGACGACATCCTTTCTTTTAAGGAACAGCACCGCCAGGCGCTCCCCGGTGTTCTTGGCTTCGCGGAAGATGAGGGTTTTCAGGTCCGCCGGGGCCAGGCCGGCCTCGTTAAGTTTGCCCAGTATTTCAAGGGCCAGGGCGTTGGTCTTGTCGCTCATGAGCGCGCAGCCTTTCGGCATGACATACATGTCGCGGTAGTTCCCGCGCTTGTGAAAAGCGAAGGCCAGCTTCCCGTTGTCGGAGGTGAAACTGTATTCTATCTTGGTGCGGTAGCCGAACAAGCGTTCGGCCTCGTAAAATTTGTCCAGCCGTATGGTTTCCTTGGTGGTCTGGTACAGAAGGTCTTCCACTAGGCCCTTCTTGGTCTCGGCCTGCAGCGGATAGTCCATGATCTGCCAGGGGGAACAGCTGAGATAATGGTCTTCTTTCGGTTCTATTCTTCTCGCCGATGGTGTAAGCACTTCCAGCAGTTCGGCCTCCATGAAATTGCGTTTTTCCATGGTTACCCTGACGCGGGCCGTTTCTCCGGGCAGGATGCCGTAGGCAAAGACCACTTTGCCTTCGTGGCGGCCCAGGGCTTTTCCTTCGCCGACTATCTTTTTAAACTCAAGCGTTATTTCTTTGTTCATAAGGTATCTCCATATTATATAATACAAGCGGAGCGGGATGCCGCTTGCGCCTTGAACGGGCGGCGGAAAATAGTTTATGCTATATGCCTGCGGACATATCGGATAAGAGCGACATGTGATGGGACATCGTTTCACAGCGGTTGCCTTGCTGCTGCTTTCGCTGACGGGGCCCTCCTGGGGCGACGGCGGTGACGGTTCTTTGCGCGCGATGAAAGCGTGGAAGGCCATGCAGGCGCGTGTCCAGAGCGATATTTACAGCGAAGCCAACATCAAGATGCTGGAAGGGTTCGTCCGTTCTTTTCCCACGAGCGATTACGCCGCGGACGCGCGTTTCGCCATCGCGGAAATATATTTCAGGAGCGGCAAATACGCGAACGCCTGGCCGCAGTATAAGTTCCTGCTGGAACGGAAAAACGGCGTTTACGAGGACGACATCCTGCTCCGCATGGGGGAGATCCAGTACAACACCGGCAACATTAAGAACGCCAGGGAGTATTGGAATAAAATAATCGGCAAAGTCATCAAGCGAAGCGTGCTGTCGGCCGAAGCGCGGTATTACATTATCCTGTGCGATTTGCGCGAAAAAAATTATATGAGCGCGAATAAAAATCTCCAGCTCCTGCTGGAGAAAGCCCCGACCTACAGGGACCTTCCCAGGATCCGGGAGTTGACGGGGATAATCCGTTTTCAGGAGAAAAATTTCAACAAGGTGCTGGAAATTTTTGAGGATGTGGCCACGCCTTCCGGGGAATTTTACCGCGGCCTGAGCTGCTTCGAGCTGAAGCAGTACCTGGAAGCGGCGGAGTGTTTTAAAAAATTATCCGCCGGCGCCAGGGACGGTTATTCCGAGATGGGGGCGTATTTAAAAGCCGAAAGTTTCCGCCTGGGAAAAAACAACAACCTGGCGACCCAGGCTTACGGCCAGTTCGTGAACGAGTATCCCAAAAGCCGGCTGCGGCCCTATGCTTTGGTGCATCTTGCCAGGGCGCTGATAAATTCCAAAAAATACGACAAGGCGCTGGAGGTCCTGGGCGTGGTAGACAGGACCCCGGGAGCTTCAAAAAGCGTCGCTATTTACGCCATGTATCTGCAGGCCGCGATCTTCGGCAAGACCGGCGATCCGGGCAGGGCGGTGGATCTTTTAAATTCAGCCCTGACGCTCGTGATCAGGCGCGATTCCCCCGAACTGTACGGCAGCATTCTCGCGGCTAAAGGGTATTATCTGTTGAAACAGGGGGATTTCCCCCAGGCCGCGCTGATCATGAAGAAGCTGGTGGACGAAATGCCTTACCACCCTCTCGGCATGGCCGCTTACATGATCATGGGCAACGCCAAATACATGGACAAGGACTGGAACGCGGCCATCACCGCTTATGAGACCGCCCTTTTGAATTATAAGTATTCCGAGCTTTCCGATGTCGCGATGGCGATGCTGCTGCGCACCTACTACGCGGCGGGGAGATATCCGGAGCTTGTGACCAACGCCAATCGCGTCATGAAAGTGGTCATTTCGGAGTTCGCCACCCAGAACGACCTCTGGAGAAGTTATTCTTATTTCCTGCTCGCGGAGGCCTACTACAAGCTGGGGCAGTACGCCAAGTCGTCCGAATATTACCAGAAAGCGGGGCGCAACCAGGCGTGGGAGCCGCTCGCCAGGCTGTATCTGGCGTGGTCGCTTTATCACGAAGGCAAATATTCCGAATCCGTAACCCTGGCGCAGCAGGTGCTGGCCACTTCCGAAAACACTTATACGGGGAAAGCGAGCGCCGGGTTTTTAGTGGCCGCAAGCCTGTTCAACCAGAAACAGTATGAACAGGCGATAACCGCCTTCCGCAGTTTCCGCAGGGACTTCCCCCGGGACAGCCATGTGCCTGAAAGTTATCTCCAGGAAGGCATGGCCTGCAAGATGGCCCGCTATTACAAGGACGCCAGGCTAGTCTGGGATAAACTGGTGGAGTTGTTCCCGGCGGACCCTTCGGCCCCGGAAGCGCAGCTCAATATAGGCAGGCTTTATTTCCAGGGCCGTAAATACGACCTTGCCGTAAAGGCGTTCGAGGTCCTGCTGAAAAAATGGCCCGGAACGGCTTTAGCCTCCGAAGCGCAGTGGATGACGGCGCAATCCTACTATAATTCCAAAGAGTACGACGAGGCCATCCCCGCGTACGAGGTGTTCATCAACGGCCACCCGAAAGATCCCAGGCTGGAGAGCTGCAGGGAGCAGCTTATGCTGGCCTACTATAACAGGGCGATAAACACGAAGGACCCGGGCTTCCTCGCCCATTTCGTACATACATATCCGAAATCGTCCCTGGCGGCGGAGGCGCAGTATATGCTGGGGTTCGTCGCCTACTCAAAGCAGGACTGGGCCGGCGCCGTGAAGCATATGCGCGATCTTCTGCTCAATTACCCGGGCGATCCGCAGGCCGCCACGGCTCTGCTGGCGGTCGCGCGGGCACTGGAGCATCTGAATAATACGGAATCGGCGGTGGAGGAGTATGAAAGCGTGATGACAATGTTCCCCAGCACCACTTACGCGCAGGATGCGGCTATGCGGCTGGGGGCCATTTATTTCAGCGGCGGGAAGTTCAGGGACGCGGCCAAGAAGTTCGTTTTTCTTTCGGAACATTCGCCCGAGGGGCCGGTAAAAATGGACGCCGTTTATAACACGGCGGTATCCTATAAACGCGGCCATGATTATGTCGACGCGCTGAAAGCGTACGAGTCTTTCGCCGACAAGTATGAGGACGATCCGCGGCAGATAGACGCGCTGCTTGAGATCGCCGGAATAAACAGGAATAACGACGAATATCAGAAGATACTTAACGCGTACCAGCGGATCCTGGAAAGCAAGAACCCGGCGGCGACTCCCGCGCTGCGTATGCAGATCTACGGACAGATCGGGGAAATTTACCTTAAAACGGCCGAAGACCGGAAGAAGGCCATCGTCGCGTACAGGCAGCTTATCCCCATGAAGCCGTACGGCGATGACGCCCGCCTGCTCGGCCTGGCGCAGCTGGCGGCGATCTATGAGACGGACGAGGACTGGGTGAACGCCAAGGATGTATACAATCAGATCACCGCGAGCGGCGGGCGCGCCGACTGGGTCCAGACCGCCGCCGGGCGCCTCAAGGAGATAAACAAATATCTGGAGGCGAAGAGCCGGCTTCCCGCCGGCGTTCCCGCGGGGAAGGCGGATGGCGGGCAGCCCCCTGAAGCGGGGCCGGCTCCGGCGGACCCCGGCAAGTGAACGGCCGCCAGGCGGCGTAAAACGGTTGTTTAAAGAAACGAATATCAAGGAGAACTCACCATGGAAATAGGATTTACCAGTTCGGCGTTGGGGAATCTGCATTCGGCCCTTATCCTGGGAGTGTTGCTGCTTTGTTCGCTGGTCTGCCTGGCGCTTATCGTGGAAAGGTGGTTCTATTTCCGGTCGATCCAGCTCAAAAGCCCGGAAAAGGTCATAGCCAAGATCCGCAGTTCCGTTCTGTCCGGTAAAACGGACGACGCTTTGACCATACTCGGCGAAACGGACGGCAGCCCCATCCTTTCGCTGATCCACCTGGCGATAAGGAATTCGCATCTTCCAAAAGAGCAATTGTCGGAAACGCTGCGCGCTTTTCAGCTGCGCCAGAGAATGGTGTTCGAGCGGTCGCTGGGCGTGCTGGGGACGCTCGGCAATACGGCGCCCTTTATCGGACTGTTGGGCACCGTTATGGGCATCATCCAGGCGTTCCGCGACCTCGCGGGTCCGCAGGCCCAGGCCAACGGCGCCAGCGTAGTCGCGACGGGCATCGCGGAGGCCCTGATCGCCACGGCCGCGGGGCTTTGCGTCGCTATTCCGGCCGTGGTCTTTTATAATTTTTATCTTAAAAAAGCGAAACATTTCGCGACGGAAATGGAAGCGGTTTCGGTGGATATGCTTGTCCTTCTGTCGCTGAAAAAGGCCGCCTGATGCAGACAGACCAGGGATCGGAAGACCCTATAACCGGGATCAACGTCACTCCGCTCGTGGATGTGTCGCTGGTGCTGGTCATAGTTTTTATGATCACCATGCCGTTCCTGGTGGAAAAAGGCCTGAATATAAAGTCTTCCGAGCAGAAAATAGTGCCGACAAGTTCGATCAACGAGCCTATCCTGGTCGAGATCTCAGGCAAGGCCGTGACCATAGAAGGCAGGGAAGCCGCGCCGGAGGCTTTTGTGGCGGTCCTGAAAAAGACCATGGCGGACAGAGGCGTTTACGCCGTCTCGGTCTCCCCCAGCCTTAAGACCCTCCATGGGGAAGTTATCGCGGTTATCGACGGGGTGATGACGGCCGGAGCGCAGAATTTGAACCTGATAGAACCCGAAGAGGCTGGAAATGTCGATAAATGACGGTCCTGAAGACGGCATTATTTCCGGGATAAATATGACCCCGCTTGTGGATATTTCCCTGGTGCTGGTGATCATTTTCATGCTTATAGCGCCGTTCCTTTCCCGCCTGCTCAAGCCGATGACGCTGCCGCCGGCCAGGCAGGCTTCGCTTAACGACCAGAATACGGTCAAGATCTCCATCTTCAAGGACGGGACGCTAGCGGTCAACGCGAATGTCGTGAACGAAGCCGAGATGGGCGGCAGGATCCTGAGCGAGATAACCAGCGGTAAATCGCCGTGGGCACTGGTCAGGGCCGATGTCGAGGTCCCCTACGAAAAGGTCATGGTCATCCTGCGGCTGGTAAAAAAATCCGGCATCGAACGGATAGCTTTCGCCACCAGACCGGCGGAAGCCGGGGTAAAACAGTGAACGAGCCCTGCGAGATCTACACTTTGCCGGTTTCAAGCCCCGAGATGCGCCTGGGCGGGCCGGCCGCCATTTCGGTTTCCGTGCACGCCGCGCTTTTATTCCTGCTCGGTCTTCTGGCCCGGCAGCTGGCGCTTAAGCCGGTGGAACCCGTAAAAGTGCTGGAAATAAATGTTATGGGCAAGGAAGATCTGGCCCTCAAAGGGACCGGCGCCGATTATTCCGTCGGCCCGATGCCGGACAAAACGCTCTTTGCCCGGCCGGTCAAAGGCGCGGGAAAGGTCGTGCACGGCAACACTCCCCGGGTTTCCCGCGCGCTCGTTCCTTCGGAACCCGCGGCGCCCATCCCCGCCCTTACGGCCAAAGGGCCGTTGTTCAGTTCTGAAAAAAATCGCGTGGAGGCAGGCGTGGGGAGGGAAAAAATCTTCGTCTCCGCCCCGGTCCACCCGCGCTCCGATGCCGCTTTGGGCGGCAGGGGCGGCGGAGGGGACGGCCTGGTGGGCGTCACAGGCGCCCCGATCGACCTGAACGCGCAGCGGGGAACGGGCGGCGGCGGCCGCGGGACCTCGGGTTTTTTGAGCGGAGGGGAAGGGTCGGTCAACGGCGGCGCCGTTCTTTCAAGGCGGGGAAATCCCGTGCTGGTGCATTCTTCCGGCGTGAGCGACGACCCCGTTCTGCGGCCGGTGAAACATACCGTCAGCCTGGAAGCTCCTTCAGACGATTTCTTTTCCATCAGCGGCCCGTTGAGCGGAAGAAAGATCCTGAAAATGCAGCTGCCGAAATATCCCCGCTGGGCGGAAGAACAGGGGCTGGAGGCCCGGATAGCGCTGCGAATAACGGTTACGGCGCGCGGCAGGGTCAAGCCGGACATCATAGTGGAGCAGACTTCGGGGTTCCCCGAATTCGACGACCTGGTGCTGGATGTGGTGCGGAAAATGATTTATGCTCCGCTGCCCTACGGAGCGGGTAACGCGGACCAGTGGGGGATCGCCACATTTAATTTTAATCTGAAAAAAGGACGGCCGAATTGATTATGCGCGATGATCATGGAAAGACCCGCTCCTCGGCCCGGTTCGGGGCCCTGGCGGCGGCCTGCATGTTTTTGACCGCCGCTCCGTGCGCGGCGCAGTCCGCGCCGGGCGCCGAACGGCCGGGCCAGCTGGGCAACCTGGTCATAGAGGGGGAAACCAGGATGCAGGTGAAGGGGGATAAGCCCGCCGAAGTTTCGGACCTCGACCCGAAGGCCTATGTCGAGAACTTTATCGTCTCGTACATCCGCGAGAACAACCCCACCGAGAAGCTTGACATTTCCTATCCGCTGTACCTGCCGTCGCGGCTGGAATCCGACTCGGTTTTGTCGCCCTGGAGGGGCAGGCTGATAGAGGCTCCGGTCCTGTCGCTGCTGGTCAAAACGCCCCGCGGCGTAAAAGTCGCGAACTGGCGGCTTGTGATCGCCAGCGACCAGGGAAAAGTGTTCCGCACCATAAAGGGCAAGGGCGTTCCGCCTCCGAATATCACCTGGGACGGGCTGTCCGACTCCGGCGAACCTCTGCGGGTGGGGCATCCTTACGCGTATTCCCTGGCGGTGCTGGACGAGTATGAAGTCCCCACTTATCTTTTCGGTAAGAGCGTTACGGTCAGGGGGTTTGTGTATAAGACCGCCGGGCAGCTTAACATCGCCGTCGATACCGGGATGCTGTTCGCCAAAGGCCTGAGCTTTTCGCCCAACGGGTATATCTATGCGAGGGAAATGCAGGACAGGCTGCGGAAGTTCCTCGACCGGAAAATTTCCGTCCGGGTTTACGGCGACGATCCCGACCTGGCGCAAAAAGAAGCGGAACTGCTGCGCGACTACCTGGAGGACGAACTGCGCCTGGAAAAAGGCGCCGTCGCTGCGAAAGGCTATCCGGCGGACAAGAACCGGTACAACAGGACCGAAGTGACCGCGGTAAAATCGTGAGAGGCCCGGAGCGCCGGCAAATAGCGGCACGGGACCGCGCGAAATATATAAGGAGCTGAACTTATGACCAGAAGAACGGCGCCGCGCAAGCGGCCGGAATTCGGAAAACGGATGACCCTGCTCTGCGTGGGGCAGGCCTTTGTGGTGGCCTCGCTGACCTATGCGATCACGATCGGCTGGACGGTTTACAGCACCAATCCCACGCTGGCCGGCTATATAAGGGTTTTCGTGAGGCCCGCGCTGCTGGTCTCTGCCGCGGTGGGTTTCCTTATTTCCTGCCTGGCGGGTCTTGTCTTCTACCGCCGGATAGCGGGGCCCGTCTACAGCTTTAAAAATGTCGTCGACGCCGTTACCGAGGAAAAAGAGCGGGAGATCGCGGGGGTTTCCTGACCGTCCCGGAGCAAAGCCGCGCTCCGGTCCGCCCGCTTCCGCGCGGGCCGGAGAAACAAAAAGGAGCCGAAATTATGATCAAAAGAACGATATTGTGGGTCCAGCCGGGATTTCAGAAACGAATGATCCTGTTCTGGACGCTCCAGGCCCTGGTCGTGACTTTTCTGACTTACGCGATCACGATCGGCTGGACGGTTTACAGCACCAATCCCACGCTGGCCGGCTATATAAGGGTTTTCGTGAGGCCCGCGCTGCTGGTCTCCGCCGCGGTGGGTTTCCTTATTTCCTGCCTGGCGGGTTTGATCTACTCCCACCGGATAGCCGGACCGGTTTACCGCTTTAAAAACGTTATCGACTCCGTTCTCGCGGGGAACGCCCCGGAGATCATAGTCCTGCGCCGGTATGACGAACTGAAGGACCTCGGCGAATCCCTGAACAAGCTTCTTCAGCATTTTGCGCCGGCCCGAAAAAACAACCCCTGACCGGGAACCGGCGGTTTCGGCGGCTTGAAGGATCCGTATGACTGAAAATAACCGGCGGGAACGGCATTTTGGAAAAAAGGCGTTTTTTCGCGGTGCGCCGGCGGCCGCGGCCTGGCTTGTTTTTTGCCAGGCCTTCGCGTATTGCGCGGTCAAGCCCAATGTTATGATCCTGCTCGATTCTTCCGACAGCATGGGAAGCCAGACCAGGGGCCATGTCCAGGCTTTGCCCGATTATCGCCGTACGACCACTTACGGAACCTGCCCCGAGGCCAGTTACTCCACGGACATGGTCTATCAATACGAAGCCGGCAGTTATGTGGAATATGCGGCGGACATCCCGTCCGTTTCTTCGGCCCCGGCCCGGACCGCGCTTTCGGCGCGCGGTTTCTGGTTCGGCAATATCGGTTCTTTTTCCGTGCAGTTGTTCCACGGCAACTATCTGAACTATGAGTTCTGCACGGGCCTTGTGGACCGCACCAAGATCTCCATAGCGAAGAGCGTTATCGCCAATGTCGTGTCGGATATCTCGGAAAAATCCTTCGGCGTCATGAAATTCAATTCAAGTAACGACGGCGCGGACATGGTCGCGGAGATAGGAACCTCCACCACCGCCATCGTGACGGCGGTGAACGCGGTGAACACCGGAGGCTACACTCCTTTGGGTCCGCAGCTCCGCGACGCGGGATATTACTTCGACGGCTCTTTCCAGGGGTATCCAAGTCCCATACAGGACGCATGCCAGCAGAACTCGGTCTTTATAATCTCGGACGGGGCCGAGAACCGGTGGGGCAGCCCCCATACCGAGATCATCCCGCAGGCGGCGCTCGAATATACCAGGGATCATTCCACGGTCTACGACGGGACGCAGAACCTTATCGTGAACACCATCAGCTTTTACCTGAACTCGGCGGTGGACACTCCCGCCATCAGTTCCCTGACGGCGGCGGCTTACTACGGCGGCGGCTCCTATATCGCCGCCAACAATCCGGCCCAGCTTATGCAGGCTTTTTTCCAGATCCCGCCCGGGATCGCTTTGACCGCCCCGCTTCCCAACTCCATAGTTTCCGGCAATGTCCTGCTGTCGGTGGGGGTCGGCAATGCGGGATGCCTGCAATCCGTGCAGTTCAAGGTGGACGGCAACAACAGGGGCGCCCCCAAAACCTCGCCCCCGTACAATTACATCTGGAACTCCAACGACGTCCTGAACGGAACGCATACCGTAACGGCGGTGATGCTGGACAAGTCCGGCAATTCCAGCATCTCTTTCCCCGCGCTCGTGACCACCAGCAACGACCAGACCCCGCCGGTCATCAGCAATGTGAACTGGACGACCTGGTATACCTCGGCCACGGTGACCTGGCAGACGAACGAGCCCGCCGACACCCAGGTGGAATACGGCACTTCCACGGCTTATGATATGCAGACCCCTTACGGCGCCGCCCTGGTCGCCGTCCACGGCGAGACCATAACCGGACTGACCCCGGGCATACGGTACCATTCCAAGGTCAAGTCCATGGACGCCTCCGGGAATCTTACCGTGCAGGGGGACTATCAGTTCGACACCACGGGCATGTCTTCTCCGGGCGAGTTGGACCACCTGAAACTCACCTTCGGCAACGCCGGGCTGCCGGGGCCGGGCGTTAAGACCGGCAACTATCCGTACGCGCTGACGGCGGGGGATTGTTACGGACTTACCATTGAGGCCGTGGATAACCAGAACCGCCACTTCAACCTGACGGAGGATGTGGCCGTGCGCCAGTTCGGACTGGACGGTTCCGGACTTGAGACGGAGCTGATCCCCGGCATCGCGCTGAGGGACAATTACCGGCTGGGCATTTCCACCATGGTTTTCCCGATGATCAACGGGTTCGTGTTCCTGGGTTCCGAAACCGACATCAACAAACAGATCTGTTTTTACAACGCCACCCAGGCGCCGGGAAATTACAAGCGGCCGGGCGACCCGGGAGACATCCATCTGCGGGCCGTCCAGGTTTCGTCCCCGGGCATTACCGGATTTTCCTCAAGTTTTATCGTGTGGCCCGGTTACGCAAACGGCCTGGCGCTGCTCGCGCCCGATGTGACGCTCGCGCCGGCCACCCCTGCGGGCGTGACCGGCTCCCTGACCGGCCAGCAGCAGGGAACGCCGTTCCTCGTCCACGCCTACCTGGTGGACAGATATTTCAACAGCACCCGCACCAATACTGATACGCTCCGTTTCGCCGCCTCGCCGGCGGATAAAACGGGTTTTTTACCGTTCGAAGGCCCCGTGGTAGACGGCCTGCTTGTTTCAAGCGTGACGGTGGACGCATGCGGCGTGTCGGCCTCCTTATCCGTGCAGGACCTCACCTCGCCCTCTATCGGCAACGGCGCCGTGACGGTTTCCATGGCCGCGTGCGGCGCCGGACCGGCGGGAGCGGGTTTCTACCAGGTGGCCGTCCCGGGCCTGGTGCGGGCCGGCGATCCGTTCCCGGTCGCGGTCACCGTAAAGAATGTCAGCGTTCCGGCCGGGTTCGGAAGCGTGAGATATGTCGGCAGGTTCATCCCCCTGGTCCCCCTGGATGTGGCCCACTTCACCTACGCTTCCGGCGTGTTCGGGCTGCCGGCTTTCGAGTTCAGCATTCCGGACGGTTACAGCGGAGATTATACTTACACGCTTAACAACCAGACCTATAACCGCAATGAAGTGGTATGGCTGCAGCTTGTCGGGGAGGCTCCGGCCGAATTAAAAGGGTCCACGGCTCTCGGCGGGCCTATGCAGGTCCTTCCCGGCTCCCCTGAAAGGCTTGCCGCTTCCGTTTCGCCGAACACCATAGGCCCTTTAAGTTCCGCCGTGATCACGGCAAAACTTACGGACCGCTACGGGAACGGCATCCCGAACCTCGCCGTCTCGGCGCAGGTAACGCAGGGGACAGGCGACTTCAATGTGGGAGGGGTGCCGGGCAAACTTACGACCGTGCAGACCGGCCTGAACGGGGAGGTTGCGATACCGTTCATCAGTCATCGGTTGTCCGAAACCGACAAGGTCCGGGTATGGGCGCCCGGCAATCCCGGTCTTCCCATGGTGGAACTGACGGTCTCGATCACCCTGATAGGAGACAAGACCGTGGCGGCCTATCCCAACCCGACAAAAATCACCGAGCGTCCCGTTACGATCGAATACCGGCTGGATTATGACAGCGAAGTGGAAATCACGATCTATACCTCTCTCGGCCGGAAGGTCTGGAGGAAGCAGATCGCGGCGGGCGCTCCCGGAGGGCTTGCCGGGTATAATACCGTGGAGTGGAACGGCCGCAACGGCGCCGGGGAGATGGCGGCGGTCGGCGTTTACGGGCTGCATCTGCGCATTTCCGCCAACGGCCACACCAGCGAGGCTAAAACGCGGTTAGGTCTGATAAAATGACAAAATTCCGGCTTGCCGTCTTAAGCGCCGTCCTCTCGCAGTCCGCGTGGGCCGCGGGTTTTGCCCGCGCGGCGATGGACGCGGGTTTGCCGGGGGAATATCTGAATTATACCGGCTACAGGGCGCTTGGAATGGGCCGCGCGTATACGGCCCTGTCGGAAGGACCTGAGGCCGTCAGCTGGAATCCGGCGGGCCTGGGTTATCTGCGTCCCAACACCATAAGCATGACGCATATGCGCACAATGGAAGCGTTCAACCTGGACAGTGTTTTTTACGCGCAGCCGGTGTTTAAAAAGGGCGCTTTCGGAGCCGGGTATATCAGGCAGGATTCGGGCAATCTGACCCTGACCGACGATCTGAACCGCGGCATGGGCCGTTACAGCGATCTGCAGCAAACAGTCATGCTGGGGTACGGCCTTCAGATCCTCAGCCGGAATCCGGCCAAAAAATTCCTTCATAGGCTGGCGGTGGGAAGTTCCGTGAAATATTCCGACCAGACGCTTTATAATACCAGCGCCGGCGGCTGGGGGCTGGACATCGGCGCCCTCGCCAGGTTCAAATACGGCCTTTCCGCGGGCCTGAGGGTCCAGAACCTGGTGGCTCCGGCGCTCAAATATGAAACGGCCGTGGATAAATTCACCCGCAGCGTGATCCTGGGACTCGCGGCCTCTCTCTGGAACGGGCAGCTCGTGTTGAGCGCGGATGCGGGGCAGGCTCTCGGAGCGGACCAGAATGTGAGGCTCAATCTGGGCGGGGAAGGGACTTTGTGGAAAGTTTTGAAATTACGCGCCGGCTATGACCTCAGGAACAGCGAAGCGATCTTCGGCTTCGGTTATCTCTTCGGCCGCAGCGAGGCGGCATATTCCTCCGATGTGACCGAGGCGGGAGTTTCGCAAAATATCGGATTTTCCTACGCGTTCGGCGGCTTTCCCGTGACCATTTCCGCCAATCCGGAAGTGTTCTCGCCCGTGGGGCTCAGGAAGTCCGCCACCTTCATAATCAAGACGGACGCGGCCGCCCGCATTTACGGGTGGACGCTCTACATTAAGGATCAGGACGGGGAGGTCGCGCGCTCTTTCAGAGGCAGCGGTCCGCCTCCGGGCGAACTGGTCTGGGACGGTTCGACGCAGACGGGGTCGATGGTGGCGGCGAGCAATTACCTCTATACCATGGAAGTTACGAACGCGGAGGGCAAGAAAGAGACCACCCCGCCGCAGGTGATCCGCGTCGTTTACGGAACGCCGATGGACAGGATGTACGAACCGACGGAGACTCCCTGATGGCGAACACTTATCAGCTGAAAATATCCGGCGTTTTTTTGCTTTGCCTTTCGGCGGCGGCTTTTGCCGTCCCCGGGGCGGAAGCGGCGGGCATGGCGGCAAAACTGGAGCGCTGCCGTAAAAGCGCTAAAACGGCCGCGCGGCCGGCGCTGGATTGTTTTTACGAGGTTAAAGCGAAAGGCGACAGGGAAGAAAGACAGATCGCGTCCTATTACATAAGATTGCTGTCCGGCGGCTCCGCCGTCAGGGTCCCGCCGCTTGCCGAGGCGGCGGCCAGGGTAAGGAAGAACGCCGCGTCCAAGGGCGCCGGGAGCGGCGTCCGGACGATTCCGGCGGCCGCTTCCGGGCGCGGAAAACCGCGTCCGTCCGGCGAGGACCAGCTTGCGGACCCCCGGCCGGCAAAACCTGGAAAAATGGCTCAGCGCGCGCCTCTCGGCGCGGCTTCTCTCCGCCGCCGCGCGGCCGCGGCGGGGAAGAATAAGTACGGGAAATTCCAGGTAGAAGAGGCGCCTGGAACCGTTCCAGCGCGCGCAAACAGCGGGAGAGCCGCGCGCGCGCCCGGGGCCGGCCTCAACCGTACCGGCGGCTCTTTCTCGGTCAGGGAGGCCGCCTCCGTCCTGAAAAAAACGGGGATGGAGCGGCCCGCCTCTACGGATGTCTCCAGCGTCACATTGCAGGAAATGGATCTGACCCCGGAGCTGGAGGTCGCGGGGTCCGAGGCGAAGGAGACCGGGGAAAATCATGCGCCGCTGGTGTCCGACACGATAATACGGCAGGAAACCTCCAAAGTGGCTTTGGCCAGATTGAATACCAACGCCGCCTTCACCATCGAGGACGATCTTCTCTCGGAGCCGGAATCCTCCGATGAGCAGACCGGAGAAGTCCGTTTCGCGGCGGGCGCGGCGGAGATAGGCGAGACCCAGCTGGCCGCGATAGGGCGCGCCGCCGGACTTATGCGGAGCGGCGCCGACAAGATAACGGTGCGCGGCCTCGCCTCCCCAGAGGAAAAGAATCCGGAGAGCCTTTCCAAGGCCCGCGCCAACGCCGTCGAACGCCTGTTAAAGCAGAAATTCCGCGTACCGGCGGGCAGCATCGCGGTGGAATGGGGCGTCGGCGTGGACCAGGAGGACCAGTGCGTCCTTATAATAGTCAAGGCCGGAAAAACTCCCGCGGGGCCGGAATAACTATGAATACCGACAACAGATACAAGTTTATGGCGGCGACGGCTTTTCTGTTCCTGCTGCCGTTCCTTATCCTGGCCCGGCATTTTCTCGGCGGCAATAAAGAGCTTGAGGAAAAAGACGCGCTCACCTACATGGAACTGAGGACCAGGATCGCGGCCAATATCTCCGCGGACCTGCTTGCGCTGAACTACGATATTTCCAGATTCTCCGCATCCGGGGATTTTATCTCCGCCTCAGGCGAAACCAGGAAAAAAAGGCTGGAAAGCAGGATAAACGAGAACCCCAGCATCTATTCGGAGTTCTCGATCCTGAATGCCGCCGGTAAAGAAACCCTCAAGGTCGGGCCGGGCGCGGCCGGGGACCTGAAAGACTATTCCAAAACCGATTTTTTCAAGCAAGCCGCTTCCGGCCGCGCGGCGTCGGGCGCGGTGGAATACGGGGAATATACCCCGCCGGCCCTTGTCCTGGTGGCGCCGCTTCTCAAAGGCCGCGAGGATAAAGTTACGGGCTTTCTGCTCGCCCGCATGAGCCTGGCTTACATCGGGGAGATAGCGCGGCTGATGGGGCGCAATTCGTCCGGCAACCTCGGTTTTATAGACGCCGGCGGCCAGTTGATAAGCGATTCGCTGGGCCGTTCGATAATCAGCCCCGGCATAAGGGCCCCGGCGGAAGTTCTGCACGCGGTGGAATCCGCCGGCGCGCGCGGCCTGGATGATTTTAAAGCCAAGGTCTTCTTCAAAGGCCGTTCGTACCTTGTCTCCGTCGCGAACATAAGCGGCACCCGCTGGTGGGTGTTCGAGGTCGTGGACGCCTCGAAAATGCCGGGCTACCCCGCCGCCTTCTGGGCTACCCGCGTGGTCCTCACCGGCGTGCTGCTTATCCTGATCTTTTCCTTCATTACCTGGAAACTGGCCCTGTTGTGGCTCCAGCGTCCGTGAGACTGCGGCCGCGGACCGGCCGCGGGACCCCCCCGCCGGCAAAAAAATTACGATAAATTTACGATAAAATGTCGTCTTACGACATTTTATTTTGTTACAATGATACGCAGGGGTTTTTCGGGTCCGGTATCTATTCTGCGTTTCCGGAGTGATCATAGTGCTGCGCTCAAATCCGCATCTCATAGAGATCAACGCCAGGCTGTGGCTTAAGACGCTGAGAAAAAAATATTCCCAGCCGGATATGACCATTTCCTCCATACCGGAGGAGGAGTGGCTGGAGCTCAGGCACCTGGGTTTCGATATCGTGTGGATGATGGGCGTCTGGGACCCCAGCCCCGAATCCGCCAGGATCGCGCGCGAGGACGCGGGGCTTCTCGCTAAAATAAACAAGATCTCGCCGGAGCTGGCCGGCGAGGCCGTCGGTCCCTCCCCGTACGCCGTCCACAGTTACAAGCTCAACCCCGAACTCGGCCTTGAGTGGGAGCTTAAAGCTCTCAAAGAAAAGCTTAACTCCATGGGGATGAAGTTGCTGCTGGATTTTGTCTCCAACCATACGGCCAAAGACAACCCTTTCGTGCGCGAGTGCCCTGACTGCTTTATAACCGGCTCCGAAGAGGATTTCAAGGCGCATCCCGATTGGTTCTTCGCCGATGAGATGAACGGAAAAAAAGTTTTCGTGGCCTACGGCCGGGACCCGAATTTCCCCGCCTGGACCGATTCCGCCCAGTTCAACTATTTCAATCCTCTCACCCGCGAAAAACGGCTCCAGCTGCTGATGGAGCTGGCCGAGGTCTGCGACGGGGTGCGCTGCGATATGGTGATGCTTACGCTTAACGATATCCACGAGAGCACCTGGGGCTGGCTGCTGAACAAGAAAGGTTTTAAGAAGCCGGACGAGGAGTTCTGGGAGCACGCGATCCGTACCGTGCAGGAAAAACATCCGGAATTTATCTTTCTGGCCGAGGTTTACTGGGGACTGGAGTGGCAGGTCCAGCTTATGGGGTTCGATTACACCTACGACAAGGTGACCTACGACCGCCTGCGCTTCATGGGCGCCGACGAGGTCAAAGGACATCTGCGCGCGGAAAAACTGTACCAGAAGCGCTCCGTGCGCTTTATAGACAACCATGACGAGATCCCGTCCATAGAGGCTTTCGGACGGGACAAGGCTTTCGCCGCGGCCGTAATAATTTCCACCATCAAGGGCCTCAGGTTCTATAACGATCCGCAGCTGGAAGGCCTGCGGCACAAAGTGCCGCTCCAGCTTAATGCGATCTGGGAACGGTCCGCAGACCTGGCTGTGCGCAAATTCTACGAGAAGCTTTTGAAGATCGTGGACCATCCCGCGTTCCACGGGGGGGAATGGAACCTGCTGGAAGTGCGCCAATGCGGCCCGCAGGACCAGTCCAACAAGAACATCCTGGCCTGGAGCTGGGCCCAGCGCCGCACTATCAAGATCGTGGTGGTCAACTATTCCGGCACGCCGTCCTGCGGCACGGTCAACATTTCCATCAAGAGCGCGGGCGACAGCACCGCGGTCTTCGAGGAACTTTCGGACCGGTTCTTTTCCTTTAAGGCGGACGACCTGTCCGAGGGCCTCCGGCTCAGGGAAATGCTCCCCTACGCGGCCCATATTTTCGACGTGGAATTTTAGGTTTCGCGCGCCAGCGTCAGGACCGCGGCGCCGGCTGCGCCGGCACTTTTGAGCGCGCCGGCCAGCTCCGAGGCCGTGGCCAGGGTCGTCGCGACATCGTCGACGATAAGCACGCGCCGCCCCCTGACAAGTTCCGGTTTGACCGCTTTAAAAGCCTCCTTCATATTCTTCAGCCGGTCTTTCTTCGACAGCCCCGTCTGGGAGGGCGTATTTTTTACCCTTTCAACCGCTCCTTTAAGTAAGAACAGGCGCCTCTCCCGCGCCAGGACCTCCGCCAAAAGTTCCGACTGGTTGAAGCCCCGCTGGCGCTCCTTGTCGGCAAAAAGCGGCACGGGGACCACGAACTTATAATCTTTTAGCTCCGGATATCCGTCGTAGGCGCGGACCAGCTCCAGGCCCAGGGGCTCCGCCAGGTCTTTCCTCCCCCGGTATTTGAAAGCGTGGATGAGGGACCTGAGTTCCGGGTTGAAGGCGAACGCCGCACGGGCCAGGACCGCTTTCAGCCGCGCGCTTTTACGGCCGCGGCAGTTGAAACAAAATTCCCCGCCGGAGCCAAGCGGCAGCCCGCACTTGCGGCAGCTGAGCCCTGTTATCGGTTCAAGCGACCCGCCGCAGGCCGGGCAGAGGGGGTCTGAAGCCAGGTAATGCAGGTCTTCCCTGCAGTGCGCGCAGGTCCTGGGCAGCACGACGTGCAGAAGATATTTCCCCGTGTTCTTTAAAAGGAGGATCATTTTAAAATTGGAAGGTCAGCGTGCTGCCGGCCTGATAGGCGAGATATTCCTCCTGCTTGAGGAAACGGTACCACGCCCGCTGCAGCCCGACATTAAAGGTCAGCCGCAGGTTCTTGGTCGCTTCATAGTCGGCGCTGGAATTAAGCGAGAAAAGCCGGTTGTTGTCCGCGACCGTCACCGGGGAGGTTTTGATGGCGTAGGTTAAAGTGGTGGTCCAGGTGATGCGGTTGGTGAACGCCAGGATCTGTTTCATGAAGGGGAGCTTCAGGCCTTTCGGCAGCTGGAGGTCCGTTTTTATAAGCATACTGGGCGTGACGGTCTTGGTGTTCTGGGTCACGATCCCGAGCCCGCCTTTGGAAACATCGGAAACATAATCCACCTTGGGGGTGAAGCGGAACTTTCTGTAATCGAAGGTGCTTTGCAGCGTGGCGTCGTAATGCAGGGTGTTGGAAACCCTCTGGTTCAGCCTCAGGTCCTTACGGTCAGTGAGCCGGGTGTTGTAGCTCATGGCGGTGTCGAAGTAATTCATAAGCTTGAAGCGCAGGTCCAGACCGTAGGAATCCGAGAGGTCCAGGCTGATCTGCTTGGTCTCATTGGTGTTCCTTGAATATTTAAGATTGACGGTCGCATTCTGCGCCCATTGGTCGGTCCGCGTCAGGATCTCCAGCTGGGACATGGAGAAGATCATGTCGGGGAAGGTGCGGTTGACGGCGTCGGTTTTGGTGCCCGTAACCTCCGATTTTTGCACGGAATTGGAGAAGTTGTTGGTGAGGCTGACGGTATTGAGGGGGGCCGCCCGGCCTTTAAGGGCGAAGCCTTCGAACGGCTGCCAGCGCTGGGAAGAGCTTATGGTGTCGCGCAGGGTGACCGAATTTCTCTGGGCCAGCGGGCCCCTGGGCTTGAGAGAATCCCTGAGCCAGAGGCTGGTCCTGGTGTCCAGGCCGCGCTCCACGTTCTGCCAGGAGTCTCCGTCCTGGATCTGGTAGTTGGAAGAGAGGATCATGGAGCGCAGCAGGCGGTTGGAGGGCATGAGGTCGTTCATGTTGAGGGTAAGGGTGACGGCGCCCTGGGCCGTGCGGTTGACGCTCTTTATTTCTCCCACATTAAAAACGGCGGTGGTGGACAGCACCGTGACCGTGGTGACGTTCAGGTTGTTGTTCTCCATGGTGGTGATGGAATAATTGACCGCCGGGTTCAGCCAGGAAAAGAACATCAGGTTGGAATTGAATTCCGCGGTCTGCTGCATGGCTTTCGGATACCGCAGGATGCCGGTCGGGGAAGCCCGGTCCGCGCGTTTTTCGCTGACCTGGGAGAGGGAGTAGCCGGGGTTGAAGGAGGAGCCGCGCCACGGCGTGAAGGCGAGTTTTGCCCCGTAGACGTCGGTGCGCTCGTCGGTGTCGAAAAGCCCGGCGGTATTGACCAGCTCGCCGGTATCATAGGCCACCCTGTTCCTGCCCAGCGAATAATTGAGCGCTATGGTGTTGGGCAGGATAAAAACGCCGAGCGGCACCGTGTAGGAAAGGTTGCTCGTGTATACATCTTTGTCGTCCCGGCGTTTTGTGAGCGTGTAGTCGGTGCGGTTCTTGGTATAGTTGAGGTCCAGCTTGGGCAGGGCCCCGGCGCTGAACGCGCCGGCGGCGGTGCCGGCAAAGCTCTTTACTTTGCCCTGCTGCATGGAGTTGACCAGGTTATTGCCGCCGGTGGCCGCGGTGTTGGGGGTGGTGACGATCTGCCTGGCCGCCGTGAAGCTCAGGGGCAGGAAGGACAGGCGGGTGATGTTCAGGTAGCCCGTCTGCTGCTCATTGTCCTGGTTGGAGATCGCCGTAACGGGGGTCTCGAAGTTCTTGTCCATGAGCCGGTGCTTTCCGCCGAAATTGATCCAGCCCGGGATCTCGAACGACCCTTCCACTTTCCTGGCGTTGCCGACCCTGGTCAACGGTGACGCGACATGGATCTCGTTCACATAGACCGTGCCGGAGTGGGCTCCTCCGTCGTTTACCGCGATCCCCATGATGAGCTCCGGCACCTGCTGAAGGCTGGGAGTTCCCCTGGAGGAGATCGTGACCTTGTAATTGGAGCCGTTGACCCAGATCTCGGGGATGCCGTCCTTGTTCATGTCCGTCTGGTCTATGGTGATGAGCCTCCAGCCGTTGAAGTCCAGGGGGACCTCGGCGCGGAAGTAGTTGTTCTCGTCCCCGGCCTGCAGCCGGAAGCTGGCGCCGGTGCTGGGGTTCACTCCGTCTGGCCCGGTGACGTTGTTGAGCAGGAATTTGAACTTCCCGTGCTGCGAGATGTCGATGGGCCTCGGGAACTTGCGGTAGACGAAGACGGTGGAACTGGAGGCGATGTTGCTGTAGTTGACGGCAAGCGCCTGTTCCGAAATATTTTTGGAGTTGTTCTGGTTTTTCTGGTTGGAGACCGAGCCGTAGAGCTTGTTGAAGACATCAGTCGCCTCGCCTCCGGCGGAGAAGATGGGCGTATAGCCCGGGTTGTCGATATTGTTGACGGCCTGGATCTGCATGGCGCCCGCGGCCGTGGAGGAATTTACGGCCCAGGTGTTGCCCACCGCCGCTATGCGGGCGAACTTTATGACTCCTGCCGTCGCCCCGCCGGGCGTCTGTTTGAGGGAAATGCGCACCTGCTTGACGGCGTTCCACCGGAAGGTGTCGGTGGAGGCGATGGCGACCGGGGCGAACAGCGTATGCCAGCCGCTGTAATTTATGGTGTTCTTCAGGTTCCCGGAATCGTTGTTATCGATGAATTTCGAGCCCAGTCCGCCGCCGCCGGCGTAACCGAAGTCGCCGCCGGTAAAGTCGGCCGGATCAAGGCGGCCGTTCTTGTTCAGGTCCTCGGAGTCCAGGCGGCCGTTGCCGGCGCCGTAGCGTTTCGCGTTTATTCCGGTCCCGGACGGGTCGTAAAGCCAGCCGATGTCTTCCGAAGGCGCCAGCTGGTTGTCGCAGTTCGTATCCTCGCTCTTGGGGGCGTTATTGAGCGAGAGGCCTTTTTCGCATACGAAGTTCTGCCCTCCGCGGCCGTCCGCGTCCTCGTTGACCTGTCCCAGGTGGATATTCAGCTGCGGCCCTTCCGTCCCCGCGGCCGTGCCGTTGGCGCCCAGGACCACCAGTTCAAGGGCCGTTTTCTGCGAGAAATCCAGGCCCGTGGGCGAGAGCGGGAAAGTTATGGAAACTTCGGAGGAAACGCTGAAATCGTAGCCCACGCTCAGCACCTGCTGGCTGCCGTCCGAGGTGGAGGCCGGGTTTATGGCCTGGGACTTCACATCCTCGCTGGTCCAGTTCAGCGCGCCGGGGGCGGCGGGCGCCAGGGTCGGATTTGAGGCTATCTGCCAGAAATTGGCGTCCAGGGAAGGGGCGTCCTCCTGTTTGATGCCTTCCATGTTGTCCACCAGCGCGTTATCGTTAAGGTTGGGATTGAGCCGCGACTGCGCCACCTCGCCCCCGAGCGTGGTCCTCAGTCCGAAGATGTTAAGGGCCTTCATTTGGGCGTCGCCCTCGTAAACCAACATGCTGTTGGTGAGGTCGGTCACATTGGGCACGGTATTGGATTTGATGCCGCCCTGGTAAAGCATGGTGCTGCCCAGCGAGAAATGCTGGCTCAGGTCGTAGGAGACGCGGCCCCCGACCATGGACTGGTTGCCTATGCCGCCGAAAGGCGAGACTTCATAGGTTATATCGATCTTCGAATCCGGCCTGATGCGTTCCGGGTAATAGAAGGTTATAAAGCCGGAGTCGTAGTCTATGAAATAATCCGTGTTGCGGGTTATCTTGGCGCCGTCCACGCGCACGGCCTCGGATTGGACCACGATATTTGGCTCCAGTATGAAAGTTTTGAACCTGTAGGAGTATTCCACCCGGAAGATGCGTTTCGACACCGGCGCGGCCGAATAGATCTGCGGGTCCGGTTCGGCGGCCGGCGCGCCGTCCAGGGTAAAGATCTGCTTGAGATTGAAGATGCCCTGTTCGAAATCCACATCGATGGTGTCCGGATACTTGGGCATGTTGTTGGTGAGGGTGTGAGGCACTTCGGTGCGGTTAAGGTCCTGCACTTTCAGCGTGAAATTCCCCCGGCCGTCGTCCCGCACCAGATTGGTCTGGCCTATGGGATAATAGGTTTTGAGTTCCCTGTTCCAGCCGGCTTCTCTGGAGCCGGGCACGATCTGGATGTCGTTGGGCGTCTTGATAAGCTTGAAAAGTCCGGTGCCTCCGGTGTCGAGGGTCGTGGAGGAGGTGTTCTGGGAAAGCCTGGTCCCGTTGCCGTTCTCAAAATCTATGATGACGACTTCCTGCGGGTTCAGCGTGCGGTTGAAGGTCGCGATGCCCTTGATGTAATCCATCACATAGTCTATGCCGGGATTCATGATCTGAAAGCGGCCGGTATAGGAGGAGGAGGGGACCGCAAGATCGTCGGCGCCCAGGCCGAATACCGTCACGCCGTCCACGATCGCCTGGCTTTGCTGGTCTATGTAGATGCGCTCCGACCCGGACCTGATGGGCAGGCGCGCCGCGTTGCCGAACGTCAGGTCGTAGTATTTGCGCCTGAGGTAGTTGGTGTCGAGGATGTCCACGCTCTGGAACTGGGTGTTGCCGGTGAATTGCTTGGTCTTGGTCAGACCTTTCGTGCGCGAACCCACGAAAGTGAGCTTGAAACGGCTGGTCTTCAGGTCCGCGCGGATGCCGAAGAGCTGTTTGTTGTAGGAGACGAATTCTGTCGCGGGCAGGGAAAGATCTATGTCGCCGAAGGAAACATTCTGGACCACATCGTTCGGGTCGCCCTGGTAGACCACGGAGATGTCCTGCTTGTCCACCTTGGTGTCGTCGTAGTCCACATTAACGGAGATCTTTTGTCCGACCTTGCCCTGCATGCGCACCTGCATCTGCTGGGTGATCTCGAACAGGCTCAGGGAACGCGGCCGGCTGACCGTGGTCTGGTCGTTGATATACCGTTTGGAACTGTAATTGAGGGTGATGAGCTTCCTGCCGGTGACGGAAAGCGAGGTCCCCGACTCTTTGAACTCAAGCTCCGGCGGGGGGCTGAGCGGGGTTTCGGTGGAAATCTGCGTTTCAAGGAGGGGCTTGAGGTCCGCGCGGTCGAAGCGGCCGCTCTCGATCTGGTCGCGGACCTCGTTCCAGGAGTCCGGCGAATAGTCCATCGGTTTGAGCTCCCCCAGGTCCGGTTCGGTCCCGGCCGGACCCTTCTCTTCCCCGGTATCCAACAGGCGTCCCGGGTCGGGCCTGTCCAGGAGGAGGAAACGGCCGGTTTCGGCCGGAGGGGCGGCGAGATAGGAGTCCTCGGACCAGGCCAGGCCGGGCGGAACGCTCATAAGGATCAATAGGAGACTGAAGTTCTTTTTCACTTTAATAGGGGGCGCCTCCCGTCTTCGCGGCGGGGCGCGCTATCATCGCAGCCGGATCACGAACTATATTATAATATACTGTATTATACGCAAGTTACGGATTCTTTACGGAAAATATATAATAGAATAAAAAGATGCGCATTCCTACCTCACAAAAATACATCCTGCGGGTCTTTTCGCATTTCCTGGCCCTTTCGCTTTTTGTTTTTATCTCGATCTTCGTAATGGTGAATTTCGTGCAGATCGTCATTCAGGGGGCGCTGGGCGGGTTTTCCTTCTACTTCCTTTTTAAAAGCGTAGTCTATCTCCTGCCGAATATCATCTCCATGTCGCTGCCGCTTTCCTTCCTGATGGCCGTCCTGCTGAGCCTGGGCCAGCTGTCCCAGGAAGGGGAAATAGTCGCGCTGCGGGCCGGCGGCTTTTCATTCACCGAGATCCTGGCGGCCATGCTGGGATTTTCGATAGCGGCTTCCGTCCTCCTGCTGGCGTTGAACAACTGGCTCGGGCCGGAAACGCTGAAACGCTCCACGGATTACACGCTCTCCATGATCAATCATGTGACCAGGGTGGAACTGAAGCCCCGCACTTTTCAGAAGGTCTCCGACTGGGTGATCTATTCCGACGAGGTGGATGCGGAGTCCAGCGGGCTCAGGGGCGTCAAACTGATCCGGCGCGTCAATGCGCAGGAGGAGCCCGCTTTCGTCACCAAGATCAACGCGAAGGAGGGGAATTACTCCGTTTTGCGGGAGCGCGGCATCGCCATAGAGCTGCGCGACGGCCAGTTCAGCCAGACGGATTATAAGGACGATAACAAGGTCATTTACGGGGATTTCGCCTCCTACCGGACGCTGATCCCTTTCTTTTCAGGCAATGAGGCCTCTCGCAAGCTGAGCCCGCGCGAGATCGCGACCACGGGCCTGCTGCGGCGGCTTTCGGAAAAGACCCTGGACGCGGAGACGCAGGTGAAGTACCGCATAGAGATAGCCTCGCGGCTCGCTCTGGCGCTTACTCCGCTGGTGTTTTTCCTGATCGGAGCGCCGTTGGGCGTGGTGCTGGAAAAAAAGGGCCGTTCGGCCGGTTTCGCCATCAGCCTGCTGATCATCTTTTTTTATTACGGCTTCAGCATAACCTCCATGGTGCTGGCCAAAAAATATTTCCGGCTTTTCCCCTGGGTCATGTTCGCGCCTGCCGCGGCGGGAGCGGCGCTCGGGCTCGTGATGTGGAAAAAAAGGCTGTATGCGCGATAAAAAACGCTTCGCGTTTTTCATCGGGCGGACAGGCCGCCGGTAAGGAACAAAGACGGAAAAGTACGGTCCAAACAGTCCGGACAACCGCAAGTTTTATGAACAAGGTTTTTTTAAAGTATATCGCCTGGAGCTTCTGGGGGCCGTTTTTTTTCGGTCTCGGCGTTTTTGTGCTGATAATGCTGTTCGGCAGCCTTTTCGACAGGATAAGCTTTTTTATGAAGAGCTCTTCCGATTTTAACACTTTCCTTAAATATCTGCTTTACCAGCTGCCGTATTTTATCGTAAAAATGATGCCCATCGCCACGCTGCTGGCCGTCTTGTTCGCGCTGAGCGGGATGATCTCCAGGGGGGAGTGGAAAGCCGGCATGGCCGGGGGCTGGCGGCCTTTCGAGATGGTGCTGCCGCTGCTGGCCTGCTCCGCCGCCGCCGCCGCGCTGCAGCTAGGAGTGCAGGAAACCGTGGCGCCGTCGTTTTTTATGAAGGCCGAATATATGTTCGAAGGGAAGATGCGCGGACGCGGAGACTGGAAACAGCTGGTGCGCCGGGAAGTGTCGTTCTCCGCCGGGCCGGAGATCTTCGTAACCGCCCATATTTTTGACGGCGGCAGGGAGACGATGGAGCGGGTGCTGGTGAACGTTTACGAGGGCGGACGGCTCTCGACCGAGATAAACGCCGCGAGGGCCGTGTGGGACAAAGCCGCCGGCGTCTGGGTCTTTGAGAACGGGGTGTTGATAAAATACGGGCCCGGCGCGGACTCAAGGCCCGCGACCTCGGCCTTCGCGAATTATTCCGGACCCCTGCGCAGCCCGCCCGATTCGCTGATCCTGGAACGGCTGGTGCCGGACGGCGTCAGCATAAGGGATATAGCCGGCCGGATAAGGCGGCTTGAAGCCATCGGCGCGCCGGTAGTGGCGGAAAAGGTCCAGCTTTATTCAAAACTGGCCGGTCCGCTGGCCAATATCGTGCTGGCGGTCACCGGCCTCGCGTTCGTGCTGATAGTAAGGATGAACCGCGTGCTCAGCTTCGGCATCGCGCTGGCGACCGGCTTTTTTTTCTGGGTGTTCATGACGATGGGGCAATACGCCGGGGAGGCGGAACTGCTGCCGCCGGCGCTGGCGGGTTTCGGCCCCGCTCTCGTGTTCCTGGCCGTATCTTTTCTGGGCCTGCGCAAAGCGAGGGTCTTCTAAGGCGGAATCGCCCTTTTCAAGAAATGCAGTTTATAAAGAACCGGAGATCTATGCCGACCGAACCGCAACCGAACCCTCTTAATGAAACCGAACCTTATGCCTGCTGGTCCTGCGGCGCGCATATCCCGGCTGAGGATAATTATTGCCGGAGGTGCGGGAAGGGGCAGGGACCTTTCGTGGACTGGTACTATAAGCACTGGGGCGTGGTCCTGATGCTCCTCGGCGCCGGGCCTTTCGCCCTTTACTTTGTCTGGCGCTCGCCCGTTCTGTCCCGTAATGCGAAGCGGCTCTATACCGCGGCCATCGCCCTCTTCACCTGGTACATAGCCAACGCTATTTACAATATCTGGACTTACTTCCATCTCCTGTTCGGGGGAATGGGGTTGTAACGGCGATGGAAGATATTTCTTTTAAGATTATATTGGTGAGGCCGAGAAATCCGGATAATATCGGAGCGGCCGCCAGGGCCATGGCCAACTTCGGCCTGAGCGGGCTGACCGTGGCCGCTCCGCACCTGCCGACCTGGAGGGAAACCTCCGAAACCTCGGCCACCGCAGGCAGCGGCGAGCCGGTATGGCTGATGGAAAGGGCCAGGGCCGCCGTGGGCGCCGTTGATATAATCAAATCCGCGAAGATCTGCGATACCGTGGCTTCGGCGGCGGCCGATTGCGACCTCCTCCTGGGCGCTTCCGCCCTGCAAAGGCGCACGCCCGACAGGGATGTCGTACTTCTGCCCGGGGCGCGCGAGTATCTGGCCGGGCGGCTTCCGGCCGGGAAGAAGCACACGGCGGGCATACTTTTCGGTTCCGAAAGGTCGGGCCTTACCAACGAAGATCTTTCTTATTGCCACGCCGTCCTGAATATCCCCGCCTGTGAAAAACAGCCCTCCATCAATCTCGGCCAGGCCGTGGCGCTGGTCTGCTATGAACTGGCGGGGCGCCGTACCGGCGCTGTTCCCCGTGCGGTCCGTCCCATCTGGCAGGTCCCTTCCATCCGCGAGATAGAAAAGGTAGCGATAGAGATCTGCGCCCTGGTGGACGAAACGGAAGGACTTGACCGGACGGGAGAAAGTTACAAAGCGGAGATCCGCCGGGGATTGCTGGACGCCCGGTTAAGGAAGGGCGCCATGGTATTGCTGACCAAACTCCTTTGCAACGCCAGAAAAAATAAATAGGGACAGCGACCATTTATTTTGAAAAGTTTATGAATGCGGGATCCGAAAAAATCCGCACAAAAGGCGTAAATTTTGCTACAATACAGTTGTGGTTTTGTTCTAAATTAAGTGTTTTCCGTGTCTTACAAGCTGCGTGGGTATCCGCAAAGTCCTAAGACTACCTTCGGCAGTGATGTCCTTTCCGGATAATGTCCGGAAGGCGCGTTAAGCTCCTCCCACCTATAACGGAACTTAGCACAAAGAATGTCGGAAATATAATAAAGATTATATTTCGGAGGCTTCGTGCTTTTATGAAAAAGTCCGTTAGATCAGGCGTATATGTTTTGTTGATCGCACTGTCCTTCTCCGCTCCCGGAGCTTTGAAGGGGCAGGCTTCTGTGAACCTGCCGCCCGGCGGCGCGGGCCTGTCCGGCTCCGCTATCGCGCGGCCGAACGACGGCCGGTCCCCGTTTGAGACGTTCCTTGCAAATACCGACGCGCAGTTGGCGTCCGGGATAGGCGCCGCCATGGACCGGGCGCAAGCCGCCGAGCTCCCCGCTCCAGCCGTATCGCGGACCGCCACGAGCCGCATAAGGCTCGTTGACATAACCAAAGAATCCACCCGGGAGGATGAAGTCGTTTCCGCTTATCCCGGCATCTACAAACTGATCCCAAGCGAGGAAAACGCAAGGATCATAAAAGTGTTTGTTTTTACGGATCCGGAAGGGATAGAACGCCGTATCGAGGTTTATTTCACCGGCGGGGATTGGATGCGGTACGGGATCACCTATTTGACCACCAACGCCGGCCGGTCCAAGAACAGGGTCAATGCGTATTTTGTGAGAGATCTTTCAACCGCCGATAAGGAGGAGGGCAGCGTTCCTCCCAGTATAGACCCTTTCGATTCCCTGAAACTTGCGGATTTTATAACCGCTGATTTTTTGGGCGAGCCGGGCGAGGTGAAGCCCGAATATAAGAGTATCGCGGAGCATCCGATCCCGTAACCCGCCCTGTCGCCGGGGTGTCGTAAGACCTGCGAGGCCGCCGTAAGGCGGCCTCGGCTGTTTGCGGGGGCGGAGACGGATTTTATATGATATCGTCATTATTCGAGGTGAAAATATGAATAGGATAGCGTCAGCCTTGCTGCTTTTATCCGTGGCCGCTTGCAACAGAATGCCGGAGCCGTCCGGCGGCGGGGATCTCGGGAAACATTTTTCAACGGAAGGTAGAACTGTAACGGTGTACACCACCGCGCGCGATGACAGATCCAGGATGCGGTCCGCCGCCGGGCTCAAGTTCGTCCGGCACGGCCAGCCGGTGGAGAACCAGGTTTATGTGTTCGTTGATCCGTCAAAACGATTTCAAACATTTTTGGGCGTAGGGGGCGCCATAACTGACGCCTCGGCTGAAACCTTCGCCAAACTGCCCGCCGGCGCGCAGCAGGAACTGATAAAGGCTTATTACGACCCTAAGGACGGGATCGGTTATACCCTGGCAAGAACCAATATCCATAGCTGCGATTTCAGCAGCGGCAGCTACACTTATGTGGCCGATGGGGACAAGGAACTTAAGACCTTCTCCGTGGAGCATGACAAACAGTTCCGCATTCCTATGATCAAGAGGGCCATTTCCGCCGCCGGCGGGAAACTTACGCTCTTTGCCAGCCCCTGGAGCCCCCCGGCCTGGATGAAGGACAATAACGACATGCTGCATGGCGGCAAACTTAAACCGGAATTTTACCGGACCTGGGCCGGTTATTACGCAAAGTTCATAAAAGCCTATGAGAAGGAAGGCGTGCCGGTATGGGGCGTCTCGCTCCAGAACGAGCCCATGGCGACGCAGCGGTGGGAATCCTGCCTTTATACCGCCGAAGAGGAACGGGATTTCCTTAAGAACGATCTGGGTCCCGCCCTTAAAAAAGCCGGCTTGGGAGATAAAAAACTGATAGTGTGGGACCATAACCGCGATCTGCTCTATCAGCGCGCCAATACCCTGCTAAGCGACCCTGAAGCCGCCAGGTACGCCTGGGGCGTGGGCTTCCACTGGTATGAGGATTGGAGCGGCGGAGACCAGATGTTCGACAATGTGAAGCGGGTGATGGAAAAATTCCCGGGCCGCAATATCATGTGCACCGAGGCTTGCAACAGCCCTTTCAGCATTAAACAGCTCAATGACTGGAAATGGGGCGAACGGTACGGCAAAGCCATGATAAACGACTTCAACAACGGTTCGGTCGGCTGGACGGACTGGAACATCCTGCTGGACGAGACCGGCGGTCCCAACCACGTGCAAAACTTCTGTTTCGCGCCGGTGCACGGAGACACGAAGACCGGAAAACTTATTTACACCAGCGCCTTCTATTACATCGGACATTTTTCCAAATATATCCGTCCCGGCGCCAGAAAGATCATAAGTTCCCCGAGCAGGAGCCCGTTGTTGAGCACTGCGTTCATGAACCCCGACGGCACGGTGGCGGTTGTGGTGATGAACCAGGGCGACAAAAAGATCACCTACAACCTCTGGATAGACGGCGTTTCCGCGCCGGTCGAAAGCCCCGCCCATTCCATAGCCACCCTGCTGTTTTAGCCGTAAATCCCCCACCCCTTAAAAAGGAGCCTGGCTCCTTTTAGGGGGTTTGGAGCCAAAACAGGCCAAAAGGAGCCAGGCTCCTTTTAAGGTTCCTTTTTATTTTGAGTAGAACAGATAGAGATCTTCTGTCGGGGCGATCTTTGAGGCAGGCAGGTTTTTGTCCGCGGCGGCGAGGGAGGCGAAGACTTCTTGTTTGTCCCGGCCGGAGACCAGGAAAAGGGCCGTCCGGGCGGAGTTGAGGGCTTTCAGCGTCAGGGTGACCCGCCGGCGGGGCCTGGCATAAGCCGGGGCTAAAACTGAGACGGCCAATTTTCCGGTCTCTTTCAGGGCGGGGCTGCCGGGGAAGAGCGAGGCTGTGTGCCCGTCGGTCCCGAGACCAAGCATGATCAGGTCAAAAGAGGGCGCATCTAGCCTGAAAAAAACGTTTATGGCGTTTTCGTAGGCGGCGGCCGCCTCCGCTCCTTTGGAGGCCGGCACTGCGAAGATGTTCGAAGGGGGGACCGGGGCTTTTGAGAATAACAGGTCGTCGGCGGATTTGAAGTTGCTGTCCTTATTGTCGCGGCGTACCAGCCGCTCGTCGGTGAAGAAAAAAAATATTTTCCCCCAGTTCAATCGTTTTTGGGCCGCCAGCGCTTTGAAAAAAACCAGGGGCGTCTTGCCGCCGGAGAGCGCGACCGCCATGAACCCCCGCTCTTTCAGAGCCTTTGCGTAAAAGGCTTTAAAGATCCCGACGGCGCGCGCCGCCATGGCGTTTTTATCCCTGAAGGATTCAACAGAGGTGTTCATAGATCACAGCCACTTTCTGCCGTCCTTCTCGATGAGCGATCGTGCGGCTTTGGGCCCCGTGGAGCCGCCGGGATAAAAATACAGCGGGGCTGAGTCACGGCCGTCGGCCCAGCTCTTGAGCATGGGGGAAACGAATCTCCACATGAATTCCATTTCAAAGGCGCTCAGGAAAAGTGTCTGGTCTCCGGCCATCGCGTCCATGAGCAGGCGTTCGTAATCGGTCGGGGAGAGGGTTTCGCCGCCGTGCTCGCGGTAATTAAGCTTCATCGTGCGCGAAGTGAAGCAGAGCCTGGGTCCGGGATGCTTGGTGTTCAGATCGAAAAGCATGGTCTCTTCCGGCTGGATGTTCATGGTGAAGATGTTGGAAAAATCGTCGCCGGAACGGGCGAACATTCCGTGCGCCGGCTTTTTATAGACCACGGCTATCTTGGTTTTTTTCCGGTTCATCTTTTTCCCGGCCCGTACATAGAACGGCACGCCGCGCCACCGTTCGTTCTCCACAAAAAACCTGAAAGCCAGGAAGGTTTCGGTCTGCGACTCCGGGGCGGCTCCGGTCTCGTCACGGTAGCTTTTCGGGAACTTTGCCGAGGCGGTGTACTGGCCGCGTACGCTCGCTTTGCCGGCTTCTTCGGCCTTAAAGAGAGGGATGCTCGCAAAGAACTTTTGTTTCTCCAGTTTGAAATCGGTGTCCCTGAACGACGGCGGCAGGTCCATCGCCGTGACGGCGGCAAGCTGGAAAATATGGCTCATCATATCCCTGGCCAGGCCCATGCGCTCAAAAAAAGCGGTACGGCCTTCCAGGCCCAGCTGCTCAAAAACGGTGATCTGCACATGGTCGATAAAACGGTTGTTCCAGGTTTCGTCGAAGACGCTGTTGGTCGCCCTGAGAGCCAGGATGTTCTGAACGGTTTCCTTGCCCGTGAAGTGGTCTATCCTGTAGATCTGGGATTCCGCCGCGTTTTCCTTGAGGCTGGTATCCAGCCGGCACGCGCTTTCCAGGCTTGAACCGTAGGGCTTCTCTATGATCAGGCGCGACCAGGCCGCGGTATCCGCGGCGTCGTATAAGAGGCGGCTGGCTTTAAGCTTTTCCGTTATAGGTTCGAAAGCGGCGGGAGGGGTGGCCAGGTAAAAAAGCCGTTTACGGCTGATGTGGTATTTTTGGTCCAGCTCGGTCAGGCGGTTTTGCAGACGGAGATAAAAGCCGTCGCTGTCATAATCGGCCCGCAGGTATTCGGCGCGCGCAAGAAGACCGTCAAGTTCCCCGGGAAGCGGTTTGAAGCCCGCATCGCGCAGCGCGGCCGAGATCCGCGCTTTAAAAGCTTCCGGCTCCAGCGGGGTACGCCCCACAAAAAGCAGGTAAAATTCTTTCGGCATCAATTTTTTCGAGATCAGTCCGAAAAGCGCCGGGATGATCTTTCTCGCGGCAAGATCGCCTGTGGCCCCGAAAAGAATGAAACCGCAGCTCTCAGGCCGTGTTTCACGGCAGAAACCCATTGCGTGTCTCATTTGTCCCCCTTAGCCGCCGCTGAAAAATCCGAAAAGCGCAGGTTTTCATCAATTCCGGTCTTTTGCGACTGCGGCCGCCGTCATGAAGCGCGGCCGCCTGTGAGGCGGTCGTGTCGGCAAGACTGGCTACCGGACTCCTTTGAAGTCATTGACGGAATTTACGCTCTCATTGTGCCGCTCAAAATCGTCTAAGATGCTGTTGAATTTTTCCCGGTAGGCGCGGGTGTCCATGCTTTTTATAAAATCAGCCTTGGGATTGAGCTGATTATACCCGCCGAGATCGAACGAGTCGCCGCATGAACTGAACCATTCGTTATAAATATCGGTACCCGGCAAAGGGGTAAAAGAGTTAAGGGAAATGTAGCTGGGGTTAATCTTCAAAGCGAAGCGCCGCGTCAGTTCCATCTCCTCCGGCGTGTCGTCAGGGAAACCCACTATAAAAAATGTTTTCCATTTCATCCTGCATTTGTTCAGGATCCCGGCGGCCGCTTCTATCTGTTCGAGCCGGATCCTTTTTTTCAGTTTATCGAGCCTGGCCTGGCTTCCGCTTTCTATCCCGAACGAAAGATTGGTGCAGCCGCAGTCAATGAGCTTGAGGACCAGCTCTTCGGTGATGGAGTTGATAAGCCCTTCCGAGCCCCATGGAACGGCGAAGGTTTTGAACAGCTCGGCCATTTGCAGGGCGTTCTTCCGGTCGGCCAGGAAATTGGCGTCCGAGATATTCAGGTAGGGGACATGGTATTTTTCTATTATGTGTTCCAGCTCCAGGCGGACCTGATCCGTGGTACGGAACTGATACTTCAGGCCGGTCAGCAGTTTATTGGAACAGAATGCGCAATCCGAGGGACAGCCTCTGCTTGTCATGACCATGCCCATGTCTGTAGGCGTAAAAAACTCCGGGTACAGCAGCGACTCGCGGCTGGGCGCCGGGATCTTTTTTATGTCTATGCCGCGCGGGTCCGTCCGTATGAATTTTTCACGGCAGCCTCCGGCAATCCAGTCCGGCAGGCTGTTGTCGGCGGGACCCGCGAAAACGGCGTCCACCAGCGGGTTGTTCCTGAAATATCCGGGCATGGCAGAGACATGATAGCCGCCCACGCATGTTTTGATCGCGGGGTCGAACTCTTTGCAGATTTCAAGGATCTTGACGCCTGATTGCAAAAAAGAGCTCCACATGGTCACGCCGACCACATCCGGCCGCACTTCTTCCAGCGTCTTGCGGAAGTGCCGCCAGATATAGTGGTCGTTGTTCTTTATGCCGTCCTCGTACCAGGACTGTCGTTTCACCATTTCCCGGCGTTGTTTGGTAAGGGGGTCTTTTTTGAAGTATTTGTCCCCGTCATATACAAAAGCTTCCATGCCCTTTTCTCTCAGGCAGCCCGCCAGCTGGGCGCAGGAGAAGGCATACCACCATCTGTTGTATTCAAAAAAAGCGTGGAAGGGCGGATTTACCAGCAGCACGCGGTTCGTCATAGAATGCGCTCTCAGTTATTTTTTTTAAAAAGTGACACCATTTGACGCAGTTGATTGGCGAAATGTTCAAATGAAGTCGTTCTTTTAAGTCTTCTGATGATATACGACGGCCTCAGATAAAAGGCGATGGTCGCGTTGCGGCGCAGGCGCCTAAGCCGCTCTCCGCTTATTTTTGAGCTTGCCAGCACCCCGTCGCGGCCGTAAGAATCAAAGCCTTCCTTGCCGAAAGAGAACTGGTTGGTTTCTTTGGCGGTTTGGCGGATGGTGGAGCCGGGCAGGGGCGCCGCGATGTTGAAAGAGGCGAAATCCAGCGGTTTGCTCAGGGCGTAAGAGAGCGTTCTTTTAACATCTTCTTCGGTTTCGCCCGGGAGGCCTATGATAAAATCCGCGCAGATGCTCATGCCGAGAGAGTCGGCTTTGGTTATCAGGTTTTCAAGGTTCGCTTTTGAAACATTCCGGCCGAATTGTTTCAACGATTCCAGATTGGCGGAGTCGATCCCGACTATCAGGGTATGGCAGCCCGCCTCCGCCATGGTCTCAAGAAGCTTTTCATTATAGAGCTGCGGATGAAAGTAGCAGGACCAGGAAAATTTGAATCGTTTTGCCATGGCTTCAGAAAGAGCCTGCGCGTTAACCAGCGGGAAACCGAAAGTTTTATCGAAGAAAAAAAGTTCTTTTACGCCAAGTTCCTGCAGGCGCCCGAGTTCCGTAATAACATCTTCCCAATGGCGGACAAAAGGCTGAAGATTAGAGTCCGGGCAATAAGAACAGGAGAACGGGCAGCCCCACATGGAGGTAATGGTCGCGTATTTAAAGTGATGCGCAAGGGGGAAACAGTAATTTCCGTTTAGAACGAGTTCATGGCGGGGCACGCCCGTTTTTGCCGAAATATGTTTTTTTGTAGGGTACGGGTTATCATCGCGGTTCGCCACGATCCCTGGCAACGCCGCGTGCGAATGATCGTTCTTTGCCATTGCGGGCAGGTCCAGCAGATAAGGATTTGCCACGATGCCGTCGCATTCCTTTAAAATGAGCTCCCTGTACTCGTGTTCGATAAAAATGTCCCCTAGCACGTAGGTCGGTTTTCCGGGGAAAAGTTCTTTTGTTTTACGGAAAAAAGAAAGATCATGCTCCCAGGCGGTGCTGGACAGCGACACTATTACAAGGTCGGGTCTTTCTCCGGCAAGGTTCGCCAGCGCCTGTTGCGTGGAAAGGCCTTTTTCAGTCGCGTCAGCCAGAACCACGGTATCTTCCGGGGCGCAGAGGGAAGTGATGATGAGGAGATCATTGGGATGCCACAGGTAATTAGCTTTTGCCTCGTGGCTACAGTCGATCAATCGTATGATCTTCCTGTTATTGGGGGAAGTTGGGACGACCAGTAATAGGTTCATATCGTCGATTTACACAGTATATATAATTTCAATCGCCGCAAGAAAGTGCGCGCAATGTCCCGGATTCTCGGATAAGATTGCCGTTACAGGCTCAAAACTAATAAAATTGCCTCACGTCCCGTCGTAAGGACCGCTCCGGAAGAGCGGAGGTGAAAAGCGTCAACTTTTCACCCGTGAG
>Ga0172379_10002230_pt1 | contig 35106 bp, 31 predicted proteins | sample GrowelOW334metaG_FD_119756 | JGI IMG/M metagenome (GOLD analysis project Ga0172379, IMG submission 119756) | Groundwater microbial communities from an aquifer near a municipal landfill in Southern Ontario, Canada - Groundwater well OW334 metaG | ecosystem: Environmental > Aquatic > Deep... | reverse complement strand
GCTGAGACGCTAAGGACTGTCTTTAAGGATAGATGCCAGGATCAATAAAAATAAGTTTATGATAATTCTTGCTCAGATAAATTTTTCCGAAGATCACGCGGAAAAGATACTGCCCTTAGGCATTCTTTCGGTCGGCAGCGCCTTAAAAAGCCGTGGTTTTAACGTGGAACTCGTAAATATTAACGAAGATCAGATTAATGAAACAGCGGAAAAAATCGCGGAAAAGAATCCGGAATTTGTCGGTTTTTCAGTAATCACCGGGGCGCAGACCAAACATTCAGCCGAGCTGTCAAAAAAATTAAAAGCCCTTAACCCGGATCTGCCGATTCTCTGGGGCGGCATCCATCCTTCGCTTTTGCCGCTGGAATGTTTAAAGGAAGATTATGTTGATTTTTTAATCCAGGGCGAAGGCGAAGAAACCATACTGGAATTCGCCAAAGCCTTGGCCGAAGGCGGAGCCAGGGAAAATTACCGGTTTAAAAACATATTGGGTTTGGGCTATAAAGAAAAAGGCGAGCCGGTCATGAACCAGCGCCGACCGTTAATAGAAAATTTGGGCGACTGGCGCCTTGATTTCAGCCTGCTCAATGTCAACGATTATGTCTATTCCCTGGGAAAATACAAACGAGTCATCGCCTATAAAGCCAGCCGCGGCTGTCCGTTCGGCTGCGCTTTCTGCTATAATAACGAATTCAACCAGAACCGCTGGCGCGCCTGGCCGGTCGCGGCGGTTATAGAGGATATTAATTTTCTTAAAGAGAATTATAAGATTGACGCGGTTAAGTTTTATGATGATAATTTTTTCGTTGATAAAAGGAGAGCCTTGGAAATACTGGAAAAAATCAATCTGCCAAGCCATTTAGAAATCCGGATTGATTTTATTGATGATGAGCTCTCCGGCCGGCTGAAAAGATTTAAGGTTTTTGATATGTTAATCGGCTTAGAGTCCGGCTCTGACCGGATTCTAAAAATGATAGATAAAAATTTTACCGTGGAAAAGATGGTTAAGGGGGTGCGCTCTATCGCCAAGCATGATCTTCACGCCACCTACTCTTTTATTGTCGGTTTGCCGGGCGAGACTGAAGAGGAGTTTGATGAAACCCTGAAACTAATGTATAAAATCTACAAGATCCATCCCCGGGCCGGCTTTACTTTGGGCGCTTATCTTCCTTATCCGGGCTCAAAGCTCTATCAAACCAGCCTAGAGACGGGTTTTAAACCGCCGGAAAAAACCGAAGACTGGGGCAGTATTGACCGCTTCCGAAAGGATTTTAACTCGCCCTGGATTGACGCGAAAAAAGTCTGGGTAATCCGGGAGTGCTATAAGATCATGAGCTGGGACGCGAAAATATTCAAGAAATGGTTTGAGTTAAGAGTGAAGCTGAATTTTTTTTCTTTACCCTTGGACATATATTTGGTAGAGTATTTAGCCCACGCCGCCATTTCCGAAAAAGGCATTTTTGGCAAGGGGTTAAGGAAGGTTTATAATTTTTTAAGAAAAAAATGAATATCCTCGTTATCAATTTAGACAAAGCCATATTTAAGAAAAATTCCGCAAGCTTTGAGAGATTAAAAGAATACAGCGCTATCGTTGAAAAGCTTTTTGTTATTGTTTGGACAAGGGAAAAGTTTTCTCCCATTATTTTTGACGACAGGCTGGTTATTTATCCGACTAATTCCTCTTGTCGTTTGTTTTATTATTTTGACACTTGGCGGCTGGCCCGAAATATTTTAAGAAAGAATAAGATAGACCTTATTTTTACCCAAGATCCTTTTGAGACCGGGCTGGCCGGCGTTTTATTAGCCGTTTTCAACCGGATTAAGTTGCAACTGCAATTTCACACCGATGTTTTCAGTCTCTATTTTTGGCGCCAGTCGCGGACTAACAAAATAAGGGTGATGCTCGCTAAAGTATTAATCAAAAGGGCGGACAGCTTAAGGGTGGTGAGCGCGAGAATCAAAACTTCTTTAATTAAGCTGGGCGTGGCTTCAGAAAAAATTTTTGTTTTGCCGATTTATACGGATGTCGGAAAAATTACCGGCGCCAGCGTTAAGTTAGATTTAAAAAGCAAATATCCGCAATTCGAAAAAATAATTTTAATGGCTTCGCGCCTCAGTCCGGAAAAAAATATCGGTTTGGCCATTGAAGCAATGTTGAAGGTCGTAAAAAAACAGCCGCGAATCGGATTGATAATTTTTGGTTCCGGCCGGGAGGAAGTCCGCCTAAAATCGTTGATTAAAAAAAACGGATTAGCCAGCCGGGTGATTTTGGAAACCTGGACCGATGATTTGGCCTCGTATTATAAAACAGCCGATCTCTTTCTTTTGACCTCAAATTATGAAGGCTGGGGCATGGCGGCGGTTGAAGCTATGGCGGCCGGCTGTCCAGTTATCATGACCGATGTCGGTTGCGCCGGGGAGCTCGTAAAGGACGGGGAAAACGGGTTCATAGTTCCGGTCGGGGATGGAGACGTTTTGAGCCAGACGATTATCAGGGTACTGGGTGATCATAAGCTTGGGGAAAGTTTAACCCGTCGGGCGGCCGAAACAATAAAAAAACTGGCGGATAAAGAGGAATATTTGCGTCAGTATAAAAAATCCTGGTTATAACGTATAGGCAGTTGCTGTGGTTTTTTGGGCTATGCCTAAAAAATAGCGCCAATCAAAAATTAACGCGATTATGAAATTATTAATTCTTACCCAGACTGTTGACAATAAAGACGACGTACTCGGTTTTATGCACGGCTGGATTGCCGGTTTTGCCAAAAAATGCGAGCGGGTTACGGTAGTGTGCTTGAAAAGCGGGAAATATTGTTTGCCGGACAATGTGAGGGTGTTAAGCTTAGGTAAAGAAAGGCGTAAATCAAGGATTGCATATCTTTTTAATTTTTATAAGCACATCTGGCAAAATCGTCAGGATTATGATAAAGTCTTTGTGCACATGAATTATGAATACATCATTCTCGGTGCTGTTTATTGGCGAATATTAAGAAAGAAAGTTGCTTTATGGTATGCGCACGGATATGTTCCTATTGGTTTAAGAATCGCCGAAAAGCTGACTCATGTAATTTTTACTTCAACTAAGAGCGGTTGCCGGATAGACAGTATAAAGATTAAAGTGGTCGGGCAGGGGATTGACGTTGACGGAATTAAGAATGATAAATTAAGAATTAAAAATAATAGATTCAAGATTATAACTATTGGAAGAATTTCACCATCCAAGGATTATGAAACATTGATCCGGGCGGCGGAAGCATTAGTTAGGCAGAATGCGAAGGTTAAGGTGGATATTATTGGTGGTCCGGGGACGCCGGGGCAGAAAGAATATCTGGGAAAATTGAGAGAGATGGTAAAGGAAAAAAAATTGGAAGACGCGATAAATTTCAGGGGTTCTCTGCCGAACCGGGAAATTGCGCCGGCCCTGAATGAAGCTGATTTATTCGTGAATATGGGTCTTACCGGAAGCCTTGATAAGGCAATCCTTGAAGCCATGGCCGCCGGACTGCCAATTCTAACCTGCAATGAAGCCTTAGAGGATGTGATTGGGAATTATAGCGGGAGATTGATGTATAAGAAGAAAGATTACATGGAATTGAGTGAAAAGATAAAATATATTATGGGTTTAAGTTCTGAAGAGCGCGCGAAAATCGGGAATGATTTAAGGGAAATAGTGGCAAAGGATCATAGCCTGTCTGATTTTATAGATAAAATTTTGGCAGGATTATAATTTATGGAACTAGAGCGAGCAATTAAAACCAGGCGAAGTATCAGGCATTTTTCCAGCCGGCCACTAGAGCAGGGGATTTTAGAAAAAATTTTTCATGCCGGTATCCACGCCCCAAGCCACTGTAATACTCAGGGCTGGAAGTTTATTTTTATTGATGATGCTGATGTTAAGGAAAAAATTTTCGCTGCTGGAGGTTCTTGCGCCGTGAGAAATGCTCCTTATGGTATTTTAGTTCTTTATAACACCGCTTTAAGTGATAACCTGGAATATCGCGACTGGCTTCAAAGCTCGGCCGCCGCCATCCAAAACATGCTTCTTACCATTCATGATTTAGGATTGGGCGGTTGCTGGATTTGCCATTTGCCCCGCAAAAAAGTTTTGCGGAAAATTTTTAACATTCCGAAGCTTTACTCGCCGGTAGCTTATTTAATCTTTGGTTATCCTAAAACCGAACCGCTTTTTATGCCGCGCCGGTACCGGCTGGAGGAAATGTGGGCGGTCAATAAATTCGTTTGGCCTTGTGAAAAATTAAAGCCGGAAATCCGGTTGAAAAGGGCTGCGAAAAAGATTTATTTTGTTCTGCCCGATTTTATTAAAAAAGTTATAATGCCTTTAACTGATAAATTGGTAAAAAAATTTAACAATTAAACATGTGAAAAAGATTTCAATTATTATTCCTGTTTATAACGAGGAAGAATCCGTCGGCGAATTGTTCGCTGAAATTAAGGCTGTTATGGAAAAAACCGCTTTGGTTTATGAAATTATTTTTATAAATGACGGTTCCCGCGACGGCACCTTGGCGGAATTAAGAAAAATTGCTGGCGTAAAAATAATTTCCTTTACGAAGAATTTTGGCAAGTCACAGGCCTTGCAAGCGGGCTTTGACGAAGCCGACGGGGAGTATATTATTACGCTTGACGGCGATTTGCAGGATGACCCGAAAGAGCTGCCTAATTTTATTAATTCGTTGGAGCAGGGCGACGATTTGGTTTGCGGCTGGAAGTACCGAAGACTGGACAGCTTTAGCCGGAGATTCGCTTCGTTCATTGCCAATAGCATAACCAAGCGCATTACAAAAACAAATATACATGACATGAATTGCTGCTATAAAGGCTATAAAAAAGAAACAGCCAAACAGCTCAGGCTATACGGCGATATGCATCGCTATATTCCGGCAATTGTTTCCGATATGGGCTTGCGCGTAAATGAAATTAAAGTAAACCACCGCCAGAGAATGCATGGTAAAACAAAATACGGGCTCAAAAGATTGTCAAACGGACTTTTTGATTTTATAACCCTCTTATTTTTGCGCCGCTTTATTGATCGGCCGATGCATTTTTTCGGTCTTTACGGTCTCGCGCTTTTCTTTTTTGGATCCGCGATCCTATTTTACCTTTTTTGGATAAAAGTTTTTCAGGGCGTTTTAATTGGTTCGAGGCCTTTATTAATCTTTGGCATGTTGCTAGTTGTCGTGGGGGTGCAGTCATTTTCATTAGGTTGTCTTGGGGAACTGATCATTCGGCAAAACGGGGCGGATAGAAAAAATTACGTTATTAAAGAAATAATTAACAACGGCGTCCCGAAAACTACTAACAGCTAAACTATATATGAAATCTGTCCCTGAAAACATTTTTTTGTCATCAGTCTTGGCGAACGCACCTCGTTTATTGGGTCAGCTAAATCGTAACCCTTTATCCGGTAGCTACGGGTCTTTTGACCGGGATTATTGGCATTACCGCACGAATGATATTAGTAGTGCCCGCTGCCAGGAAGCCGCGCTAACTCTTGCTCTGCTTTATAAGCATAATTTTCCGGGAAATAAATATTATCATAGTGAAAAAATACTGGGTTGGATTAATGCTTCACTTTCTTTTGCTTTAAAAATTCAGAACAGGGACGGTTCATTTAATGAATGGTATATTAACGAAAGCTCTTACGTGGCCACGGCTTTCTTGAGCGCGGCTTTGGCGGAAACAATCGGCCTGATGGGAAAAGAAAAACTTGAAGATTACGATAAGATATTGGGCGGGTTGGAAAAAGCGGCCGACTGGCTCATTAAACATAACGAAACGTCGGTTTTTAATCAGCTGGCCGGAAGCGTTTTTGCCTTAGCTAAAATCTCGTTCTTGACTAGCTGTGAAAAATATTTAAAAACCGCTGGTGAAAAATTAAATTTAATTATCAGCCGCCAGTCTTCGGAAGGTTGGTGGGGAGAATATGGCGGGCCTGATGTCGGCTATTTATCGCTAATGATTGATTATCTCGCGAAATATTACGAACTGGATAAAAGAGAGGATGTTCTTATTTCAATTAAGCGCGCTTGTGCTTTCCTGATTAACTTCCTTCACCCCAATTTTACCGTTGGAGGGGAATATATGTCGCGCAATACCGAGTATCTGATTCCTTCAGGCTTTGTTTATTTATCGGATTTAGACGCAAACGCTAAAATTATTACTGCTTTTAACATCGCCTCCCTTTCTTCCGGATCAGGCATCGGGCCGGCCAGCCTAGATGACCGTTATTTGTGTTATATTTTATATAACTGGCTGCAGGCCGGAATTTCTCTGAGCCATAGCGGCATCAGCCAGCGCGCCGATATTAATGACTATTTGACCGCGAGGAGGATTAATATCTTTCTTAAAGATTCCGGCATAAGAATCAGACAAACCGAAAAATATTATTTCGCGGCCAATCTATACAAAGGAGGCGCTTTCCGGCTTTATTTACCAGGCCGTCAATATTTTGATTCGGGAGTTGAAATTAAGCTAGCAGGGAGAGGCTTGATTTCCGGCGCGCTTGACTACTCTAATGAAATCGCGAGCGAGGAAGGCTGCCTTACAGTGAGCGGAAGGTTAAAGCCGATTAAGGAGCCATTAATGAAAACGCCAATTATGATATTATTTAAGACTTGGCAGATTGTCTTCGGGAAATTCAGCAACTGGCAGGCATTCTTAAAGGATTTTTTAAGAAAAAAAATGATCAGCTATAAAGACCCGTCACATATTTTATTTAAACGGGAATTTATTATTAACAATGATTCTTTAATAGTTAAAGATTGGATTAGTAAAATAATCAAGGAAAAAGATTTTTTTTGCGAGCAAAAAACTTCGTATAATTTTATTCCCAGTTCTAAGTTTTTTACCTCCCAGGAAGTGGAAGATAATGGCGGCCGGGCAGAAAAAGAGTTTAGCGGTTCGCGCGGGGGATGCTCCCTGCGCCGGATTTTTAATTTTTAACTGTAGCTTATGTCAGGTTTAATCGGTAAAAACATGAATTTTTGGGTTATTCTTGGTTTTTTCGGCCAATTTATGTTTTTTTTGAGGTTCTTTATCCAATGGCTTCATTCTGAAAAGCACAAAAAAAGCGTCTTTCCTTTTTCCTTTTGGTACTTTAGCATTGCCGGAGGCGTGATTCTCTTTATTTATGCCATCCATATCAAAGATATTGTCTTTTCTTTGGGTCAGGGTCTGGGGCTGTTGATTTATGTAAGAAATATTATGCTATCTAAGGGCAATGATGAAGTTAATAAAAAAGCATGAAAATGAATAATATTTGGCAAAAAGATTTTTGGCAGAAAAATGCCTTGCTGGTTATTATGGCGGCGTATTTTATCATGGCATCGGCCGGTATCTTTTTTAACTATTCGCTTTTTAATACTACCGGCGATGAAGCGCCGCTCTTATCCGCGGCGCTGAAAATGATCGCGGGCCACAGCCTGCGGCCGAATTATCCTTCATTTTATCATTTATCATTAGGCGCTTATCTTTACTTGCCGTTTTTCGCAATTGCGTTATTTATAATGCGCCTGTCCGGCCTTTTTCCCAGTCTGGCGGCGCTTGAGCGATTCGGCCAAGTTGAATTCGCGAAATTTTTACCTCTCGGGCGATTTATATCTGTTCTTGCCGGCTTGGCTTGCCTCTACTTTTTATACAGGATTAGCAAGAAGTTGTTTAATAATAAATTAGTTTCTTTATTGTCGGTTTTTTTACTTTCTTCCAGTTTGCTTTTTATCCAGGCCTCGCACTTCGCAAGAGTTTGGCTACCGCAAACGCTTACCGTACTTTTGGCTTTGTATATGATTATTGATTTTTATCAGGCGCCGTCGGCTAAAATTAAGCATTATTTATGGTGCGGTCTCTCTATTGGCCTGGCTTTTGGCACGCACGTGGTAGGAATTTTTGCGTATGTTTCATTTTTAGCCGCGCATTATTTAAAGAATAAAAAAGAAAAGATTAAGAATATTATTATTAATCCGTATTTTTGGTCGGCCAATCTTATTTTTACCGTTGTTTATCTAATAGTTTATTTTTTAAACACCTACGGCTTTATCCATTACCTCGGGGGATTATTCCCTAATCCGAATAAGATGCTTAATTTGTCTGAAACTTTCAGCCCTTTAGTTGATCGGTCCGCTCCATTAGTTCCGGACGGTTCTAACACCATTAGCAAATCTATTTTTTACTATCTGGGAGCGCTTTGGCAGAGTGATCCATTGCTCTTGACCGGCGCCTTATTCGGCTCTGTTGTTATGTTTTTCAAAAAAAGGGATATTTTTTTAATTTTAGCTTCTTTTGTTTTTGTTTATTTTTTTGCGATTAGTTCAATCAGTATTAAAATCGCCCGTTATCTGCTGCCCATTCTTCCTGTGCTGGCGCTTTTTTCCGCTTTCGGATTATCCTGGTTTTATCAGCGGACGAGCCGTAAAAAGGCAGCCGCTTTACTGATAGCCGTTTTATGCCTTTTATCTTTATATCCGCCCTTGCTTTGGGATTATAAATTTTTACTGCCTTCAAGCCGGCTTGAAGCTGTCAACTGGATTTATAATAACCTGCCAGCGGGAGAGAATATCATAAATTTTGACGGCCACCTGGAGCTAAACGAAAATCGGCAAACAATAAAAGATATGACCGCGCACACTTCTTTTGCCACTAAAAAGCGGCTCTATCTCTTAAGTCAGCCGGATGATGCGCTTCCCAAACCTAATTATTATGTTTTATCCTTTCCGCACTACAATGAAATACCAAAAGAAATTTTTGATAAAAAATACGATTATCTTGTTATTAGTTGGCTTAATAAGGATGATCTGCAATACTGGAAGGGGAAATTAGAGGAAGTTAACCTTAATCTGTCCAGTCTTTCTTTAGTAAAGAGATTTCCGGCCGGAGCCACGGAAGATGATATTGGCATGGATTTGGGAGGAGCGATTGATAATCCGCTCGTTAAGTTGCCGAAATTAAGACAAAATGGTCCAATAGTAGATATCTATAAGCTTGATTATGCGAAGTAAACAGCCAAAAAAGATTCTTGTAGTCATAAATAACCTATCTTTCGGGGGAGCCGAAAGATTGGTCGTTGACCAGGCAAACTGCCTAGAGGAGTTGGGGTACGCAGTGGATGTGCTTGTTATATTGCCAAGCCTCAAGCAAGGCTTTTATGAAGATTTGAAATTATCCCAGGGGAAGCTGATAAATATTGACGCTAAAGGGTTTTCGCTTCATGGTATATGGCTGATTGCTAAATTAATTAAGGGGAAGAAGTACGAGGCGATAATTTCACATTTATTTTTGGCAAATACTTTGGTTCGCTTGGCTTGCCTTTTGGCCTTTCGTTTTGATAAAATTATTGCCTATGAACATAATTCCTATGGAAAGGAAAAGAGCTTTAAGCATTTTTTTATTGATCGCTTGCTCTCCTTTCTGACCCATAAAATAGTCGCGGTTTCCGAAGAAGTAAAAGATTATTTAATAGAAAAAGGAATTTCTAAGCATAAAATTGTAGTAGTTCAGAACGGTATTTCCGAGGATTTTATTAAAAATATACCGGCCGCGGACGATGTGAGAGGCAAGTTGGGGTTTAGTGAAAAAGATATATTAGCAGTATCAAATGGTAATGTTAATCCTCAAAAGGGATATGAAACGCTGATTGCCGCCGTCGGGAAGGTTGTTGATGAAAATCCGAGAATTCATTTTTTAATTTGCGGTTCCGACACGAATGAGTATTCCCGGTTCTTGAAAAAACAGGCGGCATTGAGTCCGTATGCTGATCATGTCCATTTTCTGGGAGCTAGGCATGACGCTAAGGAAATAGTAAATTGCGCCGACATCTATGTTATGCCTTCCCTTTGGGAGGGGCTTAGCCTATCTTTGCTTGAGGCATTGATGCTTGGAAAGATTGTTGTAGTTTCCGAAATTCCCGGCATGACAGCTTTAGTTAGAGACGGTTATAATGGTTTCACTTTTAAAACTAGAAATGCGGAACAGCTCGCAAAAATAATTACATTTGTAATTAAACATCCGGCAGACTTTCAAAGTCAAAAGAGTAAGGCAAAAGAGACGGGCAAATTATATACCATAGAAAAGTGCGTCTGGCAACTTGTTTCTTTAATAAATTAACCATTTTATTGTTTATGAATATTTTGATTACAAACTTTCATTCTATTAAAAATAAAGGCGACTTAGGGATAGTTCTGGGATTAATCGGAGGATTGAAGGCGGTAAATAGAAGATTCCGTTTTAGTGTCATCGGACGCAATATAAATGATCGCGGATGGTGGGAGTCATCGGGGGTTGAATTTTTTTTGCCTCTTCTTGATTTACCTAAGTTTAATCAAGGCAAATGGTTTTATTCTTTGACCAATAAGGCAGGAGCTATATTCTTTTTTGGTAAATATTATATTTCTTTAGCGCTTCTAAATTTTCCCCGATTAGCCTATTGGTATTATAGCGGTTCGGGCGAGGCGCTGAAAACATTGGATGCTTACAAGAAGTGCGATGTCATTATCTCAAAAGGAGGTAGTTTTTTTCGGGAGCCCGAGTGCCGGATCAATATTTTACCCGTAGGAATTATGAGCCATTTACATCAGCTTATTGTCGGCGCTAAGTTCAAAAAGAATGTTATTCTATCGGCGCAGTCTTTTGGCCCCATAAATAATTTATACTCAAAATTTATTATGCGTCGCGCTATGCGCCGGTTCCCGCTGATTACCGTCAGAGAGACGGATTCAATGAGTTTTTTAAAAAATCAACTTAGTCTCTATAAAAACGTTATTTTAACGGGCGATTCGGCATTTTTACTTAAAATGAGCGATGAAGGGAGCGGCAAGAATAAAGCATTTTATGGAGCCATTGAAGATAAAAAAAATGGCCACATTTGTGTCGGTCTCACTGTCAGGTCATGGTCAAAGAAAAAAGATTTTCAAGTCTACATAAGCTCTCTAATATCGTTTATTAACGAGTATACTCTTCGGGGATTCCGGTTTTATTTAATGCCGCAATCAGTCGGACCATCATTCAGCGAGGATGATAGAATTATTTCAAAAAAAATTTATAATGCCTTGGACGATAACGCTAAGGCGCGAGTCAGAATAATAGAGGATGAGCTGGAAATGGACGACCTATTGCGGTTGTATAGTAAAATGGATTATTTTATCGCCACTAGGCTCCATTCGTCTATTTTTGCTTTGCTTGGCGGCGTGTCAGTTATGGCTATCGGCTACGAACCGAAAACCGCGGGTATTTTTAAAGATTTAGATTTAAGCCAATTGATTCTAGACATCCGCCGTTTTTCCCCAGAAATCCTTAGAGATGCTTTTGAAAATTTAATAAATACTCCCAAACTAACCTTTTTGTCTGCCAGGTCAAAGGCTATTATGTTATCAAAAAAAAATATTGAGGTAATTCTGAATATTATAAATATTAATTAATATGACTTTAAATGACGCGATAAAAAAAATAAAGCATCTAAGGCAATGGTTGCTTTTTAAAAAAGTTGAGAGTTATACTATGGTCGGCCATGATAGGCTCTATGAACTGTATGAGCTCGTCGAAAAAATTGAAAAACAGGGTATGTCCGGAAATTTTGTGGAATGCGGGGTTTGGAAAGGCGGCGCGGCGGCCGTAATGGCCGAGATTATTAATAAATACGGCGAAAGAAGGAATTTGTGGCTTTTTGATTCTTTCGCCGGTTTGCCTGAGCCTTCTGTCGCTGATGGTATTTTAGCACATAAGCAGTATAAAAGAGATAAAGGTGAGTGCAAAATTGAGGATGTTGAAGAGGTATTATTAAAAGTTACGGGAAATAAAAAAAACAAGGTAAAGATAGTACCCGGGTGGTTTAACGAAACTTTGCCCGCCCACAAACAGTCGGTTGGGGATATCGGACTTTTGCGCCTTGATTGCGATTGGTACGAATCTACAAAGTTTTGTCTAGACACTTTATACGAAAATGTCGTTCCAGGCGGATATGTTATCATTGACGATTATCGTGCCTGGCCAGGGTGCCAAAAGGCGGTAGATGAATTTATGGGAATTAATAATATTGATGCCGAGCTGGTTTTCGGATCCGGAGGTGCGGCATATTTCCAGAAGCCGTTTATCGTCGGATTGGATAAGTACTGGACAGCCGAATCTCGAAAGTACAAAAAGCCGCATAAAAGAATAAATGAGATATACGGTGAGATTATTAAAGGCGGTTCTGGCGGTTCAATCATTGATATAGGGTGCGGCCCGGCTTCGCTTGGAGAAATGCTGAAAAACAGCAATTATAAGTACGCGGGCGTTGATGTGTTTATGCAGAAAATAGTCTTTGGCCGTTACGCCGTATTTGACTTGGAAAAAGATAATTTTAAAAACTTTCCTTTTAACGAGATTTTTAATGTAATCGTTATTTCGGGAGTCATTGAGTACTTATCTATTGATCGGGTAAGGGAACTATTGAGATATCTCAATAGCAATCTTTCAAATAAGGACACAAAAATTTTAATTACTTACACTAACTTTTCCCATTATAGCCGTAAAAAAAAGACTTATCACCCCTTATGGGTAAATATTAGAAATATTGATGATATGAAAAAAGAATTTAAGTCAGCAGGATTTTCCATAGTAAAGCATTACCCCAGCTATTATTATATTTCGCGCAGGCGCCTTAACGTTCCGCATAACGCCTGGTTTTCTTTTTTTTCAAAATATTTTGGCCGCCAGATAATATTTATATTACGGCAAGAAAAAAAATAATTTAATGGCAAATTATAAGAAAATTACGGTCGCGCTCATGAGCTATGCCATGGACGAAAGGAAGGGAATGGGCACGGCCGTTTACGCTAAAAATTTGATAGAGAATTTAATAGCCGATGAACGGTTTGATTTTACTTTGGTTCACTACGAAAAGAATAATGATGAGTTATATCGGAAGGCTAAAGAAATTATTATGAAGGAAATTTTTTATCCTTCTAGATTTTTAAGGCAATTATACTTTTTTTGGCTTTATCGTCGCGAAAAATTTGACATAATCCATTGGCTCCAGCCGCGGGCTTATCCCGGTTATTGGCTTGCCCCAGCCCGGCATAAAATAATTACGATTCATGGAGGCGGAAAATTTTATTATCCGAAGTTTTGTTTTTCGGCTCGCGTCTTCCACTGGGTTATAAGATACTTCAACCGTTGGTTCAGCTATTTAATCGTGTGTTCAGAGACAGCCAGAAAGGAGGCTTGCCAGACATACAAGATCGCGCCGAATCGGCTGATTGCGATTTATAACGGAGGCGGGGAAAAATTTCAGCCTTTAGACCCTAATAAATCTTTTGAGATAGTCAAAAATGAATATCCGCAAGTCTCAAGTGAGTATATACTTAGTGTTGCCCGCCTGCAGCCGCATAAAAATATTGCCAACCTGGTCAGGGCTTATATCTGCATGCGCCAAAAATCTGACCGCCATGAAAAATTGGTAATAGTCGGCAAAGCTACGGAAAAGTACAGGGATATTTTTAAAATCGCCGAAAAATCTAAATTTTCCCATGACATAATTTTTATTGACTATGTTGAAGACCGATTAATCAACCGGATTTATTCGGCCGCCAAAATATTTATTTTTCCTTCACTAAGCGAAGGTTTTGGTTTGCCGCTCGTTGAAGCTATGGCGAGCGGAGTCCCAGTAATGGCTTCAGACGTAAGCAGTATGCCGGAAATAGTCGGCGAGGCTGGCATCCTGTTTAATCCTTATGATATCAATAATATGGCTGATGAGATGATTAAACTATTAAAAGATAGTGAGTTGCGAGAAAGATTGAAAACAACCGGTTTAAAGCGGTCAAAAATATTTACTTGGGCCGAAGCAGCCGTTCTATTAAAGGAAATTTATTTTAAGTTAGGATCTTAGCTTATATGAGATTAATATATATAGCGAATGTTCATCTTCCTGGCAACTGGGCCCATAGTATCCAGATTACTAAAATGTGCGAAGCCTTTACCGAGGCCGGGCACGAGGTGGTGCTAATGACGGGCATGAAAGACGGAAGCGACGAAGAAATTTTTTCTTTCTACAATATAAAAAATAAATTTAAAATTATTAAAATCCCTTACTTTGATTTATCAGCTAAAGGATCTAGCAGTCTGAATTTTCTAATCAGAACCTTAAGTTTTTTCTTGTGCGCCCGGTTATATTTATTGAATAAGAAATATGATCTTTTATATTTTAGGACTCCCTTAGCCGGACTTTTTTTTAATAATTTTTATCTGGAAGTGCACCAGCTTCCAAGCCGGATTAGAGGTCGGCACAAGAAAGCCTATAAAAAAGCCAAAAAAATAATTGTCCTTACGCGGTATTTGAAAAAAGAGTTGATAGCCGCCGGCGTTGATGGCGCTAAAATTATAGTCGCTCCGGACGGAGTGGATCTGGAAGAATTTTCTTCAGACTCTCCCGCGGATGACGTGAAAAAAAGATTACCGCTTTTGCCGGGAAAAAAAATTATTGTGTACTCCGGCAATATACATTATCATGGCTGGAAAGGCGTGAATATTTTACTGGAATCTCTTGAATACCTGGAAAATGTGATATGCTTATTGGTCGGCGGGGATCAGACTGAATTTGAAGAAATAAAGAAGCGTTCTGGGTCTGATAAGGTAATTATGATCGGCCAATTAGCGCATTGCGAGGTGCCGCCTTGTCTAAAAGCGGCAGATGTGCTCGTTTTACCTAATAAAAAGGGCAATATTACATCAGAATATTATACTTCGCCCCTAAAATTATTTGAATACATGGCCAGTGGCCGGCCGATTGTAGCTTCTGACTTGCCATCACTTCGGGAAATTCTGAATGAAAAAAACTCGGTTCTGGTTAATCCTAATAATCCCCGGGCTCTGGCCGAAGGAATAATAAAAGTGTTAACTAATAAACTTTTAGCGGAAAAAATTGCCGCCAGGGCTTTGGCTGATGTCAAAAATTATACCTGGCAAAAACGTGCGGAAAAGATAATTGGCGAAGAGAAGTAAATTAGGCAAAAGTCTTCTTTCGTGATATATTTTATTTAATTTCCAAGCCTTTATGGAGACTATAGAATTAAGCCTTATAGTTCCTTGTTATAACGAAGACACGCATCTGACGGAAAATTTAAGACGGCTAAAGCAGGTGCTGGATGCAACCGTCTGTCAGTCGGAAATTATTATCATTGATGATGCCAGCACCAATAATACAGTCGGGATGATTGATGATTTTATCAGCGCTAATCCGGGCGCCGGCAACATCCGGTTCATAAAACATAAAAAAAATTGCGGCCGGGGAAAAACCGTCAGTGAAGGCATCTTGGCGGCGCGGGGAGCGACCGCGGGATTTGTTGACGTTGATTTTTCAACCAGTCCCTGGTATATTCCGGCCTTAGTGGCTGAAATCAGGAGCGGGGCGGACGTAGTTATCGGACAAAGAATTTATAAACTTAAATTCAAAGTTTTGCACCGCTGGATTCTAAGCAAGGGTTATAAGTCTCTGGTCGGGTTATTTTTAGGTTTAGATCTCGGCGATACGGAATCCGGCTGTAAGTTTTTCCGGCGAGACAAGATTATTCCGGTTTTAAGCGAGGTTAAAGATGAGCGTTGGTTTTGGGATACGGAAATCATCGCCCGCTCACATCTTGCCGGATTAGTAATACGCAATCTGCCTACGGTTTTTATCCGGGAATCACTTTATACTACCGTAAAGATTTTTAGCGACTCCTGGCGCTATTTTGTTAATTTAATAAAATTCAGCCGCCAGCTAAGGAGAAGTAAAAATTTACGACAATGAAAATTTTACTGGTCGCGCCTTCACAAAGGCAAATTTATGGTAAAAGTTTCGCCCCGCCATATCCGCCGCTGGGGCTTTTGTCTGTTGGCGCGATTCTAAAAAAATCCGGACATAAGGTAAAATTTATTGATATTGACGCCGAGCGTTATAGTAACGAAAAATTTGTTAAATATTTAACGGACTTTCAGCCCGATTTAGTTGCTATAACTTGCGTGACGCCGACTTTTAACGCGGCCGCCGGGCTGGCAGGATTAGTAAAAGCAAAAACTTCCGCCAAAGTTATGTTTGGCGGAGTCCATCCGACAATTGCCCCGGACGATTGCCTGAAAAATCCTAACATAGATTTTTTGGTGGTGGGAGAAGGTGAAGAAACAGTAAAGGAGCTGGCTCTTTTTTTAGAATCCGGACGAGTTGATTATGAAAAGATCAAAGGCTTATGGGCAAGAATTAACGGACAAATTATAAAAGGCGAAGCTAGGCCGCTAATAAATGATTTGGATGAAATGCCGTATCCGGCCTGGGAGCTGGTTAGTGACTTAAAAAATTACCAGACACCGGACGCTTTGCGTCATCCGGTTATGTCAATAATGACAACGCGCGGATGTCCCTTTGGCTGCACTTATTGTTGCTCTAAACAGATATTTGGCCGTCTTTACCGCACGCGTTCAACCGCTTCCCTGATAAAAGAGATAAGGTATTATATTGATAATTTCGGAGTGAAAGAATTGCATATTATGGATGATGTGTTTACTTTGGATAAAGCCAGAACCCTGGAGATCTGCCGGTCAATCCAGCGGGAAAAATTTAATTTAACCTTATCATTCGCCAACGGTATTCGCGCCGATAGTATTGACGACGAGGTGCTAAAGGCTTTAAAGGATACCGGTTTTGAAGATTTGGGTTTTGGCGTGGAGACTGGCGACGAGGATATTTTAAAATCAATAAAAAAGAATTTATCCAAAGATGCCTTGCGCCGCGCTTTTCGGCTGGCAAAAAGATATGGTTTTAATACTTGGGGCTTTTTTATAATCGGCTTGCCGGGCGAGTCAGCGGCTACTATTAAAAAAACTATTGAATTTGCCATAGAGCTGGATCCGGATTTTGCAAAATTTTTAATTCTGAAGCCCTTTCCGGGGAGTGAAGTTTTTAACCAATTAAACGAAAAAGGCTATATTAAGAATTTTAACTATGACAATTACGGCGTTTATACCCCGCCAGTGCATGAATTTCCCTGGTTAAGCGCCAAATCCATGCTTAATTGGCAGAGGTGGGCGTACTTGAGGTTTTATTTAAGGCCGAAGAAAATTATCAGACATTTGATGAAAATAAAAAGCTGGGATCAATTTAAGGCGAATTTAGCGATGGCAAAATTTTTAATAACCAGAATCTTCGCGCGTGAACGCGCGGAATAACGAAGTTATGGCAAAGCAAAAAAAATATATCGTTTTTGGTTCTCCGTATATCGGTCGTGAAGAGATTGACGAGATGGTAAGAACATTGAAATCCGGTTGGATTGGGACTGGTCCAAAAGCCGCAAAATTTGAGCAGGCGGTGTGCGACTATACTGGCGCGCGATACGGATTGGCGCTAAATTCCTGTACTGCCGGACTGCATCTTTCACTGTTGGTCTGCGGGATTAAGCCGGGCGATGAAGTAATCACTACTCCTTTGACTTTCTGCGCGACCGTCAATACCATTATTCACGTTGGCGCCACGCCAGTATTCGCAGACGTTGATCCCGGATCTATGAATATTGATCCGAAGAAAATAGAACAGGCCATAACCAAGCGCACAAAAGCTATCGTGCCGGTGCATCTGGCCGGCCGACCGTGCGAAATGGATGAAATAATGAGGATTGCTAAAAAACATAACTTGTTTGTTATAGAAGATGCCGCTCAAGCCTTGGGCTCGGCTTATAATGGGAGAAAGATCGGCTCCATAGGTGATTTAACCTGCTTTAGTTTTTATGTAACTAAGAACGTGATTACCGGCGAAGGCGGCATGGTGACTACTGCCAATAAGGAATTCGCGGATAAGATAAAAATTTACGCCCTGCATGGCATGTCCAAAGACGCTTGGAAGCGATTTTCCGATGATGGCTATAAACATTATCAAGTGATTTTTCCCGGTTATAAATACAACATGACGGATATGCAGGCGTCAATCGGAATCCATCAGCTGAAGCGAATCGGCCAATTTGATAAAAAAAGGCAGAAAATTTGGAATCAGTATAATGCCGCCTTTTCCGGCTTGCCAATCGGACTGCCGGCGCCAATAGATAAAAATATTTATCATAATAAGCATCTATATACTCTTTTAATTGACAAAAAAAGAGCCGGGGTAAGCCGCGATGAATTTATGCGGCGCTTGCACGAACGCGGCATTGGTACGGGCGTTCATTATATCCCAGTGCATCTTCATCAATACTACCGCGAACGTTTTGGCTATAAGCCAGGTGATTTTCCGAACGCCGAATATATTGGGGAGCGGACTGTCTCTTTACCCTTAAGCGCTAAGCTTTCTCAATCGGATGTTAACCGGATTACGCGGGCAGTCAGTGAGGTAATAGTCGATTAAAATGAAAAATTGTTTTAAAAAAATAATATACTTTATCAAAGAGCATTATTTGATGCTCGTTTTAGGCTTGCTGTTGTCATTAATTATCTTCGCCCCGCTCTTAGTTTTCCCATGGGTTATCGGGAAAGAATACCAGGGGATAAATATTAACGCCTTCGGAACAGACGCGCATTTTTATCTGACACGAGGCAAAGAGGCGCTCGAAGGCCATAATCTTGGCAGCGCCGTAACTCGCGAAGGAAAAAATGAGAAAGATTTATATCTTTCCTATAGCGATTACATCTTACTGGCGCCGGTAAAGATTTTAGGGTTCGGCCAATCCGTCAATATCGTAACACTTTATAATATTTATAATTTTATCGGAATATTTGTTTTAATTTTGCTTATTTACTTCTTCTCTTTGGAGATGTCCGGCAACAAACTTTTATCTTTAGCCGCCGCCGTATTCACCGTTGGCGGATATTCCATCGTTTATAACAAAGCTCTCTTCTATAACAGCTTCAATATTTACGCGCGGGTGCTTTACCCTTATTTTAGTTCGATCGCCCTATTTCTTTATCTAAATTTTTTAGCCAGGAGTATTAATTCTTCCAGCCTTAAATATAAAGTTTATTCGGCTTTGGTTTTTGGCGCGATGTTTTATATTTATTTTTACGGATGGTCTTTTGTTCTGATTTTAAACGGTTGCCTCTTTTTAATCTATTTTTTAAAAAAAGATTACGCCGGGTTAAAGAAAATACTATTTATCAGCTTATTCGGCTTAGCTATCGGCGCTTATAATCTTATCAGGCTTTTTGGTCTCATGTTTTCAAGTACTGAAATGGATCGCCAAATCGCCTATTTTTCCTGGATGTCTTTGGGGCGCGCGCCGATATTTTCTAAAATAGGCTTTGGGGCTTTGGCATTGTTTTTAATTTTCTGGCATCAGCGCCGAAATGATAAAAATATCCCCTTGATTCTCGCCATCATTTTAGCCGGATGGATTGCTTTAAACCAGCAGATAATTACCGGCAGAATGCTTCAGTATGGCCATTACTACTGGTATTTTATTGTCCCACTTTCAATTGTTATCGGATTTTATATGTTTGGGCGGCTTGTTAACCGGGAAAAATTAAAGTTTTACGCTCTTGTATCCCTGATTGGCGTCGCCTTTTTAAATACTGCTGTCGGCCAATACAGGTCTTTTTTTACTACCCTTGAGCCAAAGAGGTATGAGCAGAATTACCGACCCTTTATTGATTATTTAAATAAAGTCGTCGAACCAACCGTAATTTTTGCCGAACAAACCGATAATTACCTTTTTACTATTTTTACGCCTCATGATCTTTTTTGGAACCAGATCGTTACTATTAGCCGTGTTCCGATAGACAGATTTAAGGATACGCTGTTTATTTATTATTTTTTAAATAAAGATTCGCGGGGTAATTTTCAGGAATATTTGTCGCAAATAGCAGGCGACAACCGCGCCCGGGGAACTTATTACCAGGTGCTTTACCGCAACCTTGAAGGCTATTGGTCAGGACACGACTTTTATACGTACCAGAAAAAGCTGATAAATAGCGATGCCGGACTGGCATCAAGGCGTCCGGAAGTTATAGCCCAATTAGCTAAAGAGTATGAAGAAGCGATAAAAGACGGCGGTATTAATAAAATTTTTGATAAATACGGGGTGAAATATTTATTTTGGGACAAAAATAATAATCCCGAATGGGATTTATCCGGGATTAAAGGCTTAAAAGAGGTAGTGGCTCATAACAATATTTATTTATATGAGCTCAATTGAATTTTTTGAAGCCAGAAAAATATACTGGATTTACATTCTCCGCTAAGCGCGGAGAGTTTTGTTGTCGGGGGTTTTAACTGTACGCCTCAAAAGATCTTCAAGTTTACCGGTTAAATGCCAGACATCAAGTTCACGGGCTCTCTTTTGTCCGGCCAGCCCCAGCTTATTGGCAAGCTCGCGATCGTCAGCCAGGCGGGCGATTTGGATGGCAAGATCATTAATATCATCCTGCCGGAACGTAATGGCACCGTCGCCGGCAATCCAGGAAAAAGCAGTATCAGCAGGCACCAGACAAGGCGTTTTGAGCGCCATTGATTCTAAAAGCTGAACCGATGAAATATCCGGCCGCCATTGGGTGGTAACGCAAGCGCCGCATTCTAAAAAATTGCGCATTAAATCAACCCTCCCGAGCCAGCCGGTGAAATTAACCATATCTTTCGCGCCGCAATCCACGGCTATAGACTTTAGGTTTTCCAAGTTAGGGCCGTCGCCGCCGATGATCAGTTTTATTGGTAATCTGCCTTTAAGCTTCGCGACCGCCCGGATAAGAAGGTCAAATCTTTTTTCCGGCACCAGCCGGCCGGCGGAAAATACCTTGAATTCCTTGGCATTTTTATCCGGCCGAGCCTGGCGGGCGTAATGTTCGGTCTCGGAGATGTCAACGAAATCGGGCATAGCCGCGCTTGAACCTCTTTTTAAGCCAAAAGTAAAATAGTTTTCTTCCATTTTCGGAGAAGTGAAGATGAAAAAATCTATATGATTCGCGAGCCAGCCGCCAATTTTTTTTTCAATTAAAAAACGCAGTTTTTGCTTAAGCCTTATGGCAAAGTTATCGGAAAAAGGCGGCCAGCTTACGAGCTCGCGATTAAAGAAAGCCACTACCGGGATTCGCCCGCCGAATAGCCGATAGAGTCCGCCGCCGTATAAGAAATGGCCTTCAATATGGAAAACATCGGTTTGCGCCGAATATTTTTTTAGAATTTTATAAGTTTGCCGCTGAATATTGAATTGGCTTCTTGGTTTAATAAATTCTTCTTTAACTTGCGCCGACAAATCAGATGGCAGCTTATTGATTTCGGAAAATACTGTGATTAGTAAAATATCATGGCCCAGCTTAGTTAAGGCTTTGATTTTTAAATAGAGATCCGGATTAGAGCCGCCCTTATCAAGATTTAGTTTAGTGGCGATAAAAGTGATGCGCATATTAGCTAGCGTTTTTCTACTATTGTTTTCCTTAATAACATAGCTAGCGGAATCTGAGAGATGAGTTTACTCGTTCCGATAATGCCCTCGCCGTGGCGGGCGATGCTTTTAGAGATTATATCTTTTTGCTCGGCCGTATGTTCAATTTTCACCTTTTCTTTGGTTTTCATGACCCGATTAAGTGGCAAAGCCTGGGCATGGTATTCGGCGATATTAAAATTTAAATCAAGATTAAAAGATTTAGAAGTATCCAGCAGGTCGGATAACAGGGAAGACTGGAAGGTTTGGAGTTCCTTTAAAAATTCAAAGACATGAGGGTATTTTTCCAGCATGGATTGTTTCTGTTGCCGGATAAGCTTTTCCGCATGGTTGTAAGCAATCTTAATCATAAAGCCTATGTATCTGGAAAAAGCCAAAGCCTTATATTTAAAAATCAGGTTAGCGCCGTATTCGCCGTTTCTATATTTTTCTAATACTCCAGGTTCATTAATATGCGCCATTATCGCTTCCGGCGACTCGTAAAGTTCGCTTTCAGTTTCTCTCGTAAATTCTTCATAGATTTCTTTCATGTCGGATTTCAGGGCTGTTTCCTGAAGATCAACAAGAAAATCAAAGATAGAAATACCCAGCGTTTTTAAAATCCGGTATAAATCGGATAAAAGCGCGTCGTTGTAAAAAATGGCGACGGTCAGATCAAACCGGCGGCAAGCAAGATAATCGTCAAAACTCAGGCTGTTGCTGGCAACGCAAATAATTTCCACCTCCGAAGTAATAATGTCTTCCGATTCCGGCCAGCCGTAGCGCCCGAAGCAGTAAGAAAGCACCCGGTATTTGGCAGTGAATCCATATTTTTCCCTTTCCTCCCGACCGGCAAGCGCTGTTCCCGGAAGAAGCATGAACTGGAATAAGATGGCTACGTCAATTTCCGCGTCCACAACATCCCGGATACTTTTAAAGTGCGCTTCTTTAGTATCGCCGGGCAGGCCGAGAATAAGATGAGAGGATGTGCCGGCGGCGGAACTGATTTTTTTTGTGTCATTAACTAATTCAACGATATCTTTTAAAGGCAAATTTATCCTTTTGACATTTTTTAATACTACCGGATCGGTTGACTGCAGAGCGGCCGAAACCGCCATAGTGCCGCGAGTGAGTTTAACCGCCTCAAAAATTCGGTCTTTATTGTACTTTCCGGTATTGATAGATATGTACCATGGCCAGGAGTATTTATCTTGCAGTTCCGCAATCGCGCGGCTGACCTCCAGATCTTCTTCGTACATGCCGAAATTAGCATCGGTGATATAGAAGTGGTCGGTTTTTAAGCACCGCTTGGCGATGTATTCCATTTCTTTCTTTAACAGCTCCATATTACGCCTTTTTAAAAGGCACCAATAGGGAAGGCCGTCGTAGCAATAGGCGCACTGGAACGGGCAGCCCCGGACCGACTGAACCATGGGCATCAGTTTGCCGAAATATTTATCAAATAACCCTTCAAGATAAGGTGATGGAATTTCCGCCAAGTCTATTCTTTCAAGGACTTTTCCTTCCATGAGCGCGCCGTCTTTTAAAAATACCGTATTCGGCGGAATCGCGTCCTTTACTTTTTTAATATCACCTCCCAATTCAAGCATCAATTTCAGAATATTATAAAAAGCCTTTTCCCCTTCAAGCGTAACGTATAGATCTATCCAAGGATTTTTATTGAAAAATTTTATCCGCTCATCGTCATCGGCGGTAAAATTCGGGCCGCCGAAAACTATGAGAGCGGCCGGGAATCGGTCTTTTACCCTTTTGGCGACTTCAATGCTTAAATTAGTATTCCAGACGTAATTAGTAAAACCAATAACGAGCGGAGCCTCGCCTTTCTTAACTTCATTTTTTAATTCTTCCAGGAATTTAAAGATTTTATACTCTACGCCGGAAAGGTTTTGCTTTTGGCAATAGGCCGCGATTAAGCCGATGCCCAAAGGCATTTTATTCATGGACATGGTCTGATAATCGTGCGCCAAATCGCACAGCCAGACTTGTTTAGCGGAGTTTTTTTTATTATCTAACATGTTTGTATTTTAGCAGATAGTTTTCTAAAAATAAAGTAAAAAAACAGGCTGTCCACTAGGTGAACAGCCTTTAATACGAATGAGCGATGCCGGCCTAGACCAGCTTGGGTAGAGGACCAAGGGCGCGGTAGGCTTTGATATAAGTGGCTTTTTGCCAAAGCCGCTTTTCATAAAAGCGTTTTTTGCTTTTTTCCTCCACCAGCCTCTGGTTTTCCGGGTAGGGCACATCCACCTCCACCGCCGTCACCCGCTCATTTCTGACCAGGATGGGAAGATAGTGGGTGATGTAGGTGTCCTCCAAGCCAGCGTTCACCGGATTCCAGAATAGGAGCTTTTGGAGAGTGCTGGCGCGGAAAGCCACCGGGCCGAAAGCCGGATCAAAGCCGACTCTGCCTGTGACTTCTTCGTAGACCGAGTTGTACTCGTGTTCAATCTCGGCCTGCCATTCCGGGTAAGTGCCAAAGTTGGCCTCGGTTCTTTTGGGTATGACCACGTCGGCTTCGCCCAAAATAATGGGCCTTACAATTGCCCCGATGCAATCGATCAGCCCGGGTTTCTCCGGTTCGGTCCAGAGTATCACCCCGTCTTTTTGGCCGAGCGTGATATGCAGGTGAGTCAGGGCGTAGAAGAACGCCAGCCGACGGCCAGGCCCCATGCCCGGCACCGTGCAAGGGTAGATAATTGCATTTTCATCCGCCGCTTCCCGAAGACGCTGGTTCATCCAGCGGTTTTTTGTGCCGTTAAGCACAACCGTTGGATAATGCCTGCCGCCATGCCTTACGTTTTTCAACATTTTGCAGGCCAGCGCCAGCCTTACCTTGTCCGCCGCTTTTCTTCCGTCATACCACGTGGTGGTCGCTATTACCGTTTTCATAATTTCCTCCTCATCTTTTGAGCGAGATGATGGCGATGCCTGCGACAGTTAATGCCACGCCAAGAATTTGCCAGTAGTTTACTTTGGCCTGAAAGTGGCCTGGCCAGAAGTGAGCTAGAGCTACGCTGGCGAAAATCACCACGATGCTGGCGGAATTAAAAATCGCCAGCGTGACCCCGGGGTTAGGTGCGCTTTGCATGGAGCGGAAAAACAGGATGTTTGATGCTCCGCCTACCGTCAAACCGATGAGCAGTATGGCGCCCACTAGCAAGATTGACGGGAAAAGCACTTCAACCGGTTGTCCGCCAAAGATTGCGGACGAAAACGCCACGCCGATGAAGTACCAGACGAGAAACGCTTCCGGCTTAACTCCGAGATTTTTATGGAAAAAATCAATCAGGAGATACACCGGCACCGCGAGTAGCATTGCCGAAAACGACTGGATTAGCCAATTTCCATTCATGAGTTTACTCCTTATTTTCAGATTTTAATGTGCACATTTTATCTGTATAATAGACAAAATAACTTTATAAATTAACATATTTTATTATTTATGTCAATATAACAAAAAAACCGCTTATTAAAGCGGTTTTTAGCTGAATATGTATATTATTTTATTTTTTGTCTTCTTTTAGGCATTTTTTAATGCCGCTGGTCAAATCATGAAGCGAATATTTTTTACCCCGGCCGCCGGAAATAACCGCCACTTCCTGTTCAATCATTCTAGCCGCGTCGTCCACGATGGTGAAGTGAAATTTTTCATCGGTATTAATTCGCGGGGTAATGCCGTTTTTTATCTGGTTCAAAATTTTAGTAACCACCTTGTCCGGCCGGTCATTCGGGCCGTAGACAATGGGCAATCTTAAAATTCTTATTTTTAGTCCCTTAGCCTGGTAAAGCCGGCAAAGCTCTTCGCCGAGCAACTTGGTTAAACCGTAAAGATTTGGTTCTTTGACCGCGTAAGTGGAAATAAATAAAACCCAAACTTTTTTCTTTAAGGCCGCTTCCAAAATATTAATTAAGCCAAGCAGATTGGTTTGAACGCATTTTTTAGGGTCGGCTGAGCAGGTGCGGTGATGGCTGACGGCCGCCAGATGCACGATGCCTTTCGCGCCTTTTAATTGCTTTTCTATGGCGCGATAATTTTCAATTTTACCTTTAAATATTTTGCCGCCAGTTAAGCGCGAGCCGATAAAGCCGCCGCCGCCGGTGATTAAAATATTATTCTTCATAAAAACGAAGTCTGGATTATGCCTTTGGATAAATCCAGGAGCTTATTGATTTCATGGTTTTTGCAGCAGTTTTGGCAAGCTGGCGAGACTTTAATATGTTCGGGAATTTTTTCCCACAGAGCAGAGTAGCCCGCTTCATTTAAATCGCCGAAAATAAAATTTTTGTCTCCCATCATATAAAGGCAAACTCCCAGATGACCTTTCCAATTTATGGACGGGCAAAATGAATAGCCGTAGCATTTGTTGTATTCTTTGGGTCTGACAGCTTCTTCGTATTTATAGGGAGTGGTATAAACTTGAAAATCTTCTGAGGCGTATTTTTTTAAATAATCCGGCGGAGTAAGTTTGGGTTGGATTTTGTGGCTCCCTAAAAGAGCCGGCCTGACCTGAAAATAGGCTGCGCCCAGATCTCGGGCTTCCTGGCAAATTTTTTTTAATTCATCTTCTGTTTGATTAGCCGTCTGGTTTAGATTAATGCCAAAAGGCACGCGCGGCTTTTTAATGGCATCAACGCCTTTGTCAGTTAAGGAAATCCGGATCCAGCTGAATTTTTCCTGCTCGGGGATTTCTAAATAGCCGTTGGTAAACAGTCCCTGTTCAATGCCGCAATCAGCCGCCCGGCGGACGAATTCGGCGAATTGAGGATGCAGGGTTGGTTCGCCTCCGCCGGTCCAGTTAATAGCTTTTACGCCGTTTTTAGCCAGTTCATCAATGGTTTTTAGCATAACGGCCGGATCGATTTTTTCGGCGGTTTTTTGATTTTCAAAAAAGCACCAGGGACAGTTAGCGTTGCAATAGCCGGTGGGGGCTATTTCAATCAAGATGGGATGTATTTTATCTCCTTCCAGCCAGCTTTTTACCCGGTCGCCGTTCCATAATAATTTAGCGTGCGGATTTAATCTCATAGTTTTTATATTACTTTAGTATTTTTTTATATTTTGTATGCGAACAAAGCTATTTACCGGGGTTTTAGGTTTAGTTTGCCGGCGATCATGTCAGACAAAGGCATAAGTTCTTCTTTTTCATCTTCAACGTAATTGGCTGTTTCAATTTGCCAGATTTTGGTTAAATCCACTTCCGCGCTTTCGCGAAAAATCGCCGCTAAAAAATTTATCAACGCTGTTTCGTCATGCCGGAAATCATTTAGCTGTTCAAAGGTTATTCGCGGCAAATCCTCAATAGATTGGCACTTCTTTACCATTGGCAGTTTAGTGTAAAAAATATCGCTAAAGGCAATCACCGGCTTCTTCAGCTGGATTGCCTCCCAGCCGGCAGTACCACTAATAGTATAAATCAGTTTGGCTTGATTAATCAAGGCAAGGCTATCCGCCGCCGGACTGACTAAGACGACGTTAGGAATCTTTTTTAGTTCGCGGTAAAAAGACCGTTTTCGGAGTCCGAGCATGGGAGCGTGTTCTTTGATATAAAGTTTAAAATTTAACGGCAGTGATTGGGCTATTTGTTTAATAAGCCAAAGCTGGTCTTTATAAAAAGGGGCGAAAAGCAATGTAGCGATTTCCGGTTCCCGATGCAAGGGAAAAAAAGCAAAGTCCTCATCCGGGTTTATTTTGTCAAAATAACGCCCATAGCCGATAAGTAAGCGGGTCTTAATTTTTAAGTTGTCCCAAAGTTCCCAAAAAGGATTTATATTGCTGTAGTCATCCCGATTTGGATTTGTTAAGTACCGGCCGATCATTTTAAGCCTCCAATAAACAGACCAAATAAGTTTTCTTGGAGCGATAAAACTAAATTGCCGACGCCGGCTTACCGGATGGTATTTGGGTAAATCAAGATCCCGATAAGGCTTGGGATTCTGGCGAAGATTTTTTAAATACCGGACGGCCAGCTCTTGTTCTTCGGGCAGGGATATTGTCTTTTCGCTAAGCTGGTTAAAAATATCATTTACAAAACTAAAATTATAACAGTTATCGCTTATTGTGTGCTTGACTGCAATCCGGGTGTGATGAATAACTAACGTTTTAAGGCCTTTCTTTTTCGCTATTTTATAGAGGAGCAAGCCGGGCAGAGAGCCGACCACGGAAAAAACAACAGCGTCCGGTTTTTCCTGATCCAGGAATTCAATGATTGCCCGGGCGGTAACCTGAATAATTCTTAGCATTTCTTCATGGGAAAAGGGCGGTGTATCATGCGGAAAAGCCCTGACGAGCTGGCCTGATCGGATAATCCGGTCAATTTCAAGATAAGGCCAGAGGCTGGGAAAGCCGTAATCTTTTTCTAATTTTTCTATGAATTGGTGATCAACTTTTTCCGTTAAATAGCGGCGGTGGATGTCTTCATCCAGCAAAAGGCGGTCAGCAAAAAGGGGATTGCGCTCCTTAATATAGCGATAGCCTTCGCGTCCCAAAACATAACCGCAAAATTTATCCAGTCCGTATTTTTGGTTGAGGTTAGAGGCGAGAGCCTGGCCGATAACGGCAAAACGGCGTTGTAAAAAGAAACCTACTTTCATATAATTCAGACTGGAGATTAATGAGATAATAGTATCATGGTATATATAAAAGTATCAATAAAAAACGCGCCCGTCAAAGCCATTTGGCCTTTTTTGACACTATTTGACACTTTTCTATATTATAAGCTAAAATGAGAATATGTCAAAAGAAATAAAATCCAACGAGGTTTATACTACTACCGAGGCTCGGGAACTATTAAAAGTGAGTTCAAGCACTCTTAAGCGCATGCTAAAGAAAGAGTTGATCCGGGCTAATAAAGTTGGTGGTCAGTATCGGATTTTGGGAAAGGAAATTTTGCGGCTGGTTTCGCCGGGAGTGGAAAAGAAAGCGATTAAATCTTATTTGAAGTTAAAAGAAAAAGTGGTTAGCCGGATTAATAACTGGTAGTCTCTGGCTGGCGCTAGAAACTAAAAAGGCCAGGCTTAGGCGTTAGCCGCAGTTTAAAAAGATAATTATTTATTCATAGGCCCATATATGTTTAAAAAAAATTCTACCTTCATCATCGCCGAGGCGGGCATTAATCATAATGGCGATTTTAGTATCGCTAAGAAGCTCATTGCCGCGGCTCGGGAGTCAGGCGCCGATGCCGTTAAATTTCAGGCCTTTAAAACCGAGGAACTGATTATTAAGGAGGCCCAGAAAGCCGGCCATGTCAAAGGAAAAGAAAGTTTCTTTGAGATGATTAAAAGTTGGGAATTAAGCCAAAATGATTATTTTAAGCTGGCCGATTACGCGAAAAAAATCGGGATTATTTTTTTTGCTTCAGTTTTTGGCAAGGAGTCGCTTGGGATGATGGAAAGTATCGGCGCGCCGCTTCATAAAATATCTTCTACTGACTTGAATAATTACCAGCTTTTAAAACAAACAGCCGCGACTAAAAAGCCGATTATTTTTTCCGTTGGCCTCGGCGATCTAGACGAGATAAGGCAAGCGGTTAAAATTCTTGAAAAAAATAATAATGAACTAGCTATCCTTCATTGCGTGTCTCTTTATCCGCCCAAACCCCAAGAGTTGAATTTGCATAGAATTGCTGTTTTAGCGCGTGAATTTCCTCGCCAGATTATTGGCTATTCAGATCATACCTTGGATATATTTGTCCCGGCGGCTTCGGTTCTTTTGGGCGCTAGGATAGTGGAAAAACATTTTACATTGGATAAAAAAATGCCAGGTCCTGACCAGCCGAGTTCAGCTGATCCGGCGGAGTTCAGAAAAATGGCGGAAGAAATAAGATATTTTGAAAAGGCCGTAAATTTTAAGGAAAAGTCTATTAAGCCTCTTTCGCGAGAAAGAGAAATGAGAAAAGCTTTCCGCCGCAGTCTGGTGGCCGGGAGGCTGATTGTCAAAGGCGCTAAAATTACCGAAGATATGCTGGCGGCGAAACGCCCCGGTATTGGCATACCGCCCTCAAAAATAAGTTCAGTAACCGGCAAAAGGGCAAAAATTGATATTCCGGAAAATGCTTTGATAAAGCATTCCGATTTAACAAAATGATAAATATCCTCGGCAAAGTCAATAAAAATAACTATAAAAATTTTAGTAATGCTGATTTTTTTGGCTACGAGGTGTTTTTAGGCTCGGAAAAAGATTTTGAGTATTTACCGGCCATTCTGCGGCGGCTGAACATAGTTTCCATTCATGAGCCGGCTCGCGGCTTTGATTTGGCTTCCCCGGATGCCAAGGGAGAAAAGTCTTACCGGCTTTTAGTCCGCCTGCTAACTAAACTGGATAAACTCGGATTTAAGGGCGTGATGGTTGTTCATGGCGCTTTTTTTAATGAGATTGCCGGGGAAAAAGAAATCTGCCAAAAGACCCTGGCCGGCCGGCTTGATGTTCTGACCGCTCGGTTTCCTGAAATAATAATCAGTTTGGAAAGCGATATTTTATTTTTTAACCAGATTTTAGAAAATCGGGCGCTACTGTCCCGGCCGGAAGATTTCTTAGAGCTTAAAAAATATTTAAAGAACAAACTTTGCATTACTCTTGATTTTGAACATGTCCTGATTTCATCGCTTTTTGAAGAATTTATTAAAAATAATAAAAAGTCCTATGTTTTTATAAAAAATAAGGATGATATTAATAAGCCGGCTGTTTTAGCCGCCAAAGACGCCTGGTTTATGTTTCTTAAAAAAAATAAAAATAGATATGATGACATATTTTCCGCTTCTTTAAAAAAGTACGCGAAATTAAAAAAATGTATTGTCCATTTTCACCTAAGTCCGTCTGATATGTCCGGTTATTGGTATGACGAAAAGACTTTTGTGCCATTAACCGGCGAGCATCTCTGCGTAAGCCAGGCTAATGATAAATTAAATTATCGGCTAATAAAAAATTTTCTGCCTAAGTTATCCGCTAAAAATCCGGTTAATGTCGTATTGGAGATTTGGCCCAGGGACGAAAAGCAATATGTTTCACGGCTGAGAAAATCCGGCCGGGAAATAAAAAAAATATGGCGGCTCAAAAAATGAATAATATTTGTTTGATTCCGGCTCGCGGCGGATCAAAAAGGATTCCCAGAAAGAATGTCATTGATTTTTATGGCAAGCCTTTGATTGCTTATACTATAGAAGCGGCGTTAAAATCAAAATTATTCGGCAGCGATATTTATGTAAGTTCTGATTCAGAAGAAATATTAAAAATCGCCGGTCGGCTGGGAGTTAAATCCGTCAGACGCCCGGCAAAAATTTCCGGAGATAACGCCTCTTTGGAAGATGCTACTTTGCATTTACTGAAAAACCTGGAAAAGAAGTTTGAATATTTGTGTCTGCTAATGCCTAATTGCCCCTTGCGCTCGGCGCAGGATATTAAGGATTCGTTTAAAATGCTCGCCAAATCAAAAGCCCAGTGCCTCATGAGCGTAGTTTCTTATTATTGGCTTAACCCTTTTTGGGCGATGCGGGAGAAAGGCGGCAATATTGAAATGTTTTTCGGAAATAAGTATTTGGTTGATTCAAAAAAATTACCGAAAAACGTTTATTGCCCGACCGGATCGGTGCGCTGGGTAAGAGTCGGCAATTTTGTCAAAGAAAAAAAATATTACGGAAAGAATTTAATAAAATATGAAATTCCCTTTGAAAGGAGCGCCGATATTGATGAATACGCCGATTTGGAGCTAGCGAGTAAATTAATTAAACTCAAGCGATGATATGAAAGCTAAAAAAAATAGAAATTGGAAAATTTGGGATCAAGCCGCTGGTTACAGTGATATACTTTACCGGCGGGCGACCGGCGACCTTCCAGAGATGGAGTCAGCTAAAAGTTTGTGCCAGGCCGTTCAGCCGGTTTATAAGAAAGGCATGAAAATTTTGGATGTCGGTTGCGGCGCGGGACACTATCTCAGAAGTTTGCGCGCAAGGATTGACAAGGATGTTAATTATACCGGCGTTGACCAAACTAAGTACTCTATAGCGCTCGCCAGGAAAGCTTTTGGCGGCGCTGTTCCATTTTTTGTTGGTGATATTTTTAATCTAAAATTCACCGATAACGCTTTTGATTTGGTGATGTGCAATAATGTTTTATTGCACTTGCCGCCCCCGCCCGCTAAAGCAATAGCCGAGTTACTACGGGTCGCTAAAAGATACGTAATTATCCGCACGGTTTTTGGCCAGAGAAATTATTTAATTAAAGAGGTAAGGATGCCGGGCGAGGGAAGCGGACAGCCGCGCCTTCGGTCGCCGGGCAAAGAAGAACTTTTTAATAAAGATGGCGAGCCTTTATCATATAATTTCTTTAACATGTACACTGAAGAATATTTAAGGCGGGAAATCAGTAAAATCGGAAAAAACTTTAAAGTTTCTATAAAATCCGATGACCGGCCGGTAGAGTTTGACAACCGGAAAGTGGCCGCGCTTTAGCCACGAAAACCCTTGGCGGCCGGCAAATATCCGGCAACCTGCTCCTTGATTGGAAATTTATTTTGATTAAAAAATAGAGTTATGCCTAAAAGGGCCAAAGTTTTGTTTATTATCCATGACCTATACCAGGACGATAACCGGTTTCCGCTCGGTCCGGCTTATTTAGCGGCGATTCTGAAAAATAAGGGCGCGGAAGTTGAGGCTTACTCAATGGATGTTTTTCATTACACTAACGATGAATTAGCCCGGTTTCTAGACAGCAATGAATATGATTTAATAGGTCTGGGTTTTTTAGCGGCGAGGTTTTCCGAGACGGTTGTTGATTTATGCAAGGTAATAAGCGCGAATAAAAAAAACGCCCTGTTTATGCTCGGAGGGCATGGGCCGTCGCCTATTCCGGAATATGTTTTAAGGGCTACCGGCGCGGATGTTATCGCCGTCGGCGAGGCGGAAAATACGATCGCAGACTTATTAGACTGCAGGTTAAGCGGGGGAAATTTATCGAAAGTCCCGGGAATAGCGTATCTTAACGATGGCGAGTTTCACTATACCGGTCCGAATAAGCTGATAAGACAGCTTGACGAAATTCCTTTTCCTTTATGGGAGATATTTCCGATGAAAGAATATACGGCCGCCAGCAAGTTGTTCAATCAAGAGCCGGGAGAGAAGAGCTTAATGATTATTAACGGCCGCGGTTGCATTAACCGTTGTAACTTCTGCTACCGGATGGAGAAAGGGATAAGGTTTAGGAGCGTAGAAAATATAATTGAAGAAATGAAGATTTTAAGGGATCGTTATGGCGTTAACAATTATTTTTTTGAAGATGAATTATTTGTTTTTAGTAAAAAAAGACTTTTAGAATTTGAAGCGGCCTTGATTGCCGAGGAATTAAAAATAAAATTCAGCTGCAACGCGCGGGTTGACATTTTTAATGAAGAGATCGTGGAGATATTAAAAAGATGCGGATGCCAGTTTATTAATATCGGTTTTGAGTCATCAAGCGACGAAGTTCTTAAATTAATGCATAAGAATGCTACGGCAGAGCAGAATATTAAGGCCCTGGAAACCGTCAAGAGGGCGGGCGGTGTTGGCATGGGCCTTAATTTTATTTGGAATAACTTCGGCGATACCGAGGCGTCTTTACGAAAGAACGCTGAACTGATAAAAAAATATAATACTTATTACCAATGCCGGACTATCCGGCCGGTAACGCCTTACCCGGGTTCGGATTTGTATTATGAACTTATTAAGATGGGCAAGCTAACCGGTCCGGAAGATTTTTTCAGCCGGTTTAGAAACTCCGATTTGATTTTGATTAATCTGATGGAAATGCCGGATAGCGAAGCTTACCGCCTGTTGCTTGAAGTTAACCAGGATCTTATATATGATCATTACGCGCATGTTGGCGGCGATATTGGCGCGGCGAAAGATATGGTTCATCAATTATCAGATTTATACGCCGGAAAAGATGTAAAATTCCGCGGCACCAGACATCATGATAAAGAATGAGAATTTAAACAACGCGCGTTAATTATGAAAAATATCAGGATAATTCCCCGCTTGGATATCAAAGGCTTGAACGTAGTCAAGCCGGTTCAGACTGAAGCTCTGAGAGTAGTTGGTGATCCGAAAGAGCTGGCTTTCCGCTACTATTCCGAAGGGGCGGATGAACTAATTTATCTTGATATTGTCGCGAGTCTTTATGGGCGCAGTATTAGTTTTGATCTTTTAAAATCAGTTGCCAGGAATATTTTTATACCCATTACGGCCGGCGGAGGTATCCGGAGCATAAGCGATATTAATAATGTTCTGCGTTCCGGAGCGGATAAAATTGCCGTGAATACTTATGCCGTAAATAACCCCGGTTTCTTAAGCCAAGCGGTTAAAGAATTCGGCTCCCAGTGCGTGGTTTTGTATGTTGAAGCCAAAAAGCAGCCTAACGGCGGTTATGAAGTTTATACCGACGGCGGCCGGGAAAAAAGCGGCTTGGAAGTGATTGGCTGGATTAAAAAAGCTATTGACTTAGGCGTGGGGGAAATATTAATTACTTCAGTTGACCGCGAGGGAACCCGGCTCGGTTATGACAAGGAATTAATAAGCCAAATCACCGCTTTTTCGCCTGTGCCGGTAATCGCCCATGGCGGCGCCGGTAGTCTTGATTCTTTTAAGGAGGCAATAACCGAAGCCCGGGCTGACGCTTTAGGCGTTTCCTCGGTTTTTCATTATAATGAATTTTCAATTAATCAAGTGAAAGATTATTTAGCCGCCAATGATATTAATATAAGAAGATTATGAATAGTAAAGTTAAAATCGCCATTGTTGATTACGGAGTAGGCAACCTGTATAGTTTATTAAGGGCGTTTAAATTTTTCGGAGCTGAAACCGCGGTTATTGAAGAAGCGGATGCTCTTGACGGCTGTTCCGGGGTAGTTTTGCCAGGAGTTGGATCATTTCCCGCGGGTATGAGGGGTTTAGAGTCGCGCGGCTTAGAAAAAAAAATAAAAGAAATCGCCGCCGCCGATAAGCCGCTACTCGGTATCTGTCTAGGCGCTCAGCTGATGCTTTCCGAAGGCCGCGAGTTTGGCGTTCATAAGGGGCTGGATATTATTAAAGGCCGGGTGGCGCGTTTTCCGGATTTGGAAGGAAATGAAAAAGTGCCGCAGATCGGTTGGAACACAATCCATTGTCAGGCGCCGGGAGACTGGTCAAAAACGATTTTGGATTCATTTAACGAAAAAGATCAGGTTTATTTTGTTCACTCTTATATTTTAGAGCCCGAATCAAAAAAAAACGTTTTAGCTTTGTCAGATTACGGCGGTTATACTTTCTGTTCGGCAATAAGAGACGGTAATATTTTTGGTTGTCAATTTCATCCGGAAAAAAGCGGGCGGGCGGGACTGAAAATTATTGAAAATTTTATCAATTTAACGAAAGAAATATGAAAAAAATTGAAACAAAATACGGTTTGCCGCCTGAAGTAAAATTTTGCAAAAGATGCGTTATATCAAACCAGCGGCCAAATTCGGCGGTTGAATATAATCATACCAAAGACAGTAAAAAACAGACAATTAATTTTGACGAATTTGGCGTTTGCGATGCCTGCCGCATGGCGGAAAAAAAGAAAAGTATTGACTGGCTGGAGCGGGAAGGGGAGTTGAAAGCTTTATGCGATCGCCACCGGAAAAACGATGGATCTTATGATTGTCTTGTGCCGGGTTCCGGCGGCAAGGACAGTTTTTACGCCGCCCATATATTAAAATATAAATACGGCATGCATCCGCTT
>Ga0172379_10002229_pt1 | contig 35119 bp, 25 predicted proteins | sample GrowelOW334metaG_FD_119756 | JGI IMG/M metagenome (GOLD analysis project Ga0172379, IMG submission 119756) | Groundwater microbial communities from an aquifer near a municipal landfill in Southern Ontario, Canada - Groundwater well OW334 metaG | ecosystem: Environmental > Aquatic > Deep... | reverse complement strand
TTCTTGCAAACCTAATTTCGGGACTAATTGCATATCACTTCCTACCTAAAAAACCATCCCTTAATATTGATATTGTTGATAATAAAAGACTTAAATTGGTTGCTTAGGTCGAACTCACGTTAAGTTATAATATTCTGCCAAACATATCAAAGGTTCCAGCCAGAATTTTGCAGTTCCTTCAGTGGTATTTATATGGATATGCATCCTTGATTCTTCGCGGCTATTGAAAAAGAAGCGAAACCTTCCTATAATTAAAACAGTTGGCATAGATAGAAGTTTTAAACAAAGTTAAGTTAATTATAGTACCGAAACAAAACGATACTATTATTCAGGGAAAAAATCCCGAATTTCTTCCAATTTAATATTCGATTGGGAGATTTGCCTTTTAAAATACTCAATTTGTATAGTAGACTGCCGGATAGCAAGCCCGAAAGCAGGGTGGTTTGTAACAGTTATCGGTTATTTGCCCTAATTTTGGGACGAAATATTATCACGCCGTATATTGCGGTGCGTGCTGCATTGTAGAGATGCGCCACGTGGTACGTCTGTACATTAATCACTTCAATTTTTCATCTATCCTGCTATTGCAATTCGGTAAACCACAACGGAGATTGAAGTGGTAATAAAATATATCGAATAAATCCCGTTAAATAAGCCATGAATATTACCGACAGGCTCTGCCATTTCGGTGATCCGGAGGGTTGCCAGTGTTGCCATTTACCCATTTACCCTTTTAGAGTCTTTATAAACCCTTCCATATTTTTTGCCAATTCCCCGGGTTGTTCCAATGCCTTAATAAATGCACTTCCGATGATGGCTCCGTTAGAGTATTCGCAGGCTTGGGTAAAGGTTTCCTTATTTGAAATCCCAAATCCGGTAAGTACAGGTTGTTTGAGGTTCATACCATTTATCCGTTTGAAATAACTCATGCTTTCTTCGTTAAAGCCGCTTTTTGTTCCGGTAGTTGAGGCCGACGACACCATGTAAATGAACCCTTTGCTCAGTTCGTCGGTTTTACGGATGCGCTCATCTGATGTGCCAGGGGTAATTAAAAACACTGGAATTATTCCATTTGATTCAAATATGTCTTGATACGATTCTTGGTGTACTTCCATGGGCATATCGGGCAAAATGACCCCATCAATGCCAATGGCAGCAATCTGCCGGCAGAATTCTTCCACCCCAAATTGTAGTACCGTATTAAAATATCCCATCAAAATCAAAGGAATTTTTACGCTTTTGCGGATATCTTGAATTTCCGACAGCAATTTTTTCAAAGTCATGCCATTTTCCAAGGCTAACTGACTACTTTGCTGAATTACAGGGCCATCGGCCAATGGATCGGAAAATGGAATGCCAATTTCAATTAAATCGACTCCGTTTTTTTCCAATTCCATAATAATGGAAGCTGCCGTATTTGGTTTCGGGTGACCGGCTGTGAAATAGACTGAAAGGATGTTTTCCTTTTTTGTATCGAAAAGTGTATTTATTCGGTTCATCGTGAATAGTATTTAAAGTTTGGAGTACTTAAAGTATTTAGAGTTAAGAGAAATTTGGCTACTCAAAACACTTCAACTGTTTTTTGTGTTTTTCATGTAATTCCGATAGGCTTCCATGTCTTTATCGCCCCGGCCGGAAATATTGATTACCACGGTTTCTCCTTTTTTGAAAACCAGTTTTTTTAGAGCTGCCAAGGCATGTGCCGATTCCAAAGCCGGAATAATTCCTTCCATCAATGTTAATTCAAAAGCTGCCGAAAGCGCTTCCTCATCGGTAGCACGGATAAACTCAGCCCTTTTTGAAGTAAACAAATGGGAATGCAACGGACCGATTCCGGGATAATCCAATCCGGCTGAAATGGAATAGGGTTCTACAATTTGGCCATCATCGGTTTGCATCAACATAGTCATGCTCCCGTGGATAATTCCGGGACGGCCTGCGGCCATAGTGGCGGCTGTTTCGCCAGTTTCCAATCCTTTTCCGTCGGCTTCTACAGCTACCAGCTTAACTTTTGGTTCGCTCAAATAGTGATAAAAAGCCCCGGCAGCATTGCTACCGCCACCTACACAGGCAATAATGGTATCGGGTAGAGCAGAACCGGTTTGCTCCAGCAATTGGGTTTTCATTTCGTCACTTATCACCGATTGAAACTGGGCAACCATATCGGGGTATGGATGTGGGCCAACAACGGAACCAATGATATAATGCGTTTCTTCGGGGTGGTTAATCCAATCGCGGATGGCCTCGTTGGTAGCATCTTTCAAGGTTTTATTACCTGATTGTACTGGAACCACAGTGGCCCCCAACATCTGCATTTTCTCCACATTGGGCATTTGGCGGGCCACATCGGTTGCTCCCATAAAAACGATGCATTCCAATCCTTCGCGGGCACAAACCGTAGCGGTGGCAACGCCATGTTGTCCGGCTCCGGTTTCGGCAATAATGCGTTTTTTGCCCAAATAACGAGCCATTAAAATCTGTCCAACCGTGTTGTTTATTTTATGCGATCCGGTGTGGTTCAGGTCTTCGCGTTTCAAATAAAGGTTTATGTCGTATTTATCGCTCATGCGTTGCGAATAGTATAATGGGGACGGCCTACCCACATAATTTTTCAATAGGGAGGTAAACTCCTTTTGGAACGACTCGCTTTCCATTATCCTCAGATAGTTTTCCTCCAAATGCTTGACATTCGGGTATAGCATTTCAGGAATAAAGGCACCTCCAAATTGGCCGTAATATCCTTTATTGTTCACTTGATAGTTCATGTTTTTATAATTAGTTCATTATTTTCATTTGCCCATTTGTTCATTAGCCCATTTGTTCATTAGCTCATTATTCCATCTTCAAATGGTCACATGGTCACATGAACAAATGGTCACATGAATTAAATATTGATTTTTCCCTTTTGCAAATCATTCATAAACCTTGCAACCGCTGCTATATCCTTCAATCCCGGTTCTGTTTCGAAACGGCTATTCAAATCAACACCGATTAATGTAGGATAATTAAGGTTCAATATCAGTTCGGCATCATCGGGACCAATTCCGCCACTCAATATGAAATTTCCCAAAGGGGCTATCTCATCGAGTTTTTTCCAATTGAATTTCACACCGGAACCGCCGGCAATGCTTGTTTTGGTATCGAACAAATAAGCAGTACATACATTTTTATATGGTTCAATTTCAAAGCGTTGGGTGCATTCGTCAATTCTAAAGGCTTTAAATACTTCAAAACCTAAATTCAATAGTTTCAAACATTCTTCGGGCTTCTCATAACCATGAAGTTGAATGGCTGTGAGATTGAATTCCGTTGCTTTGGCCAAAATGGTTTCGATGGTTTCATTCACAAAAACGCCCACTCTTTTGGCTTGGGTTTCGGGAATTTTGTCCCCAGAAATATTAATATACCTTGGCGAAGAAGGGTAAAAGATGAACCCAAGATAATCAGGATTTAATTGGTCGACATCTTTTATGTTTTTGGGTTCCCTCAAACCACAGACTTTGATTTTTAATTTGTTTTTCATATTGTTAATCCTTTATTTCGTTAATAAACTGGTTGCATGCTTTGCCTGGATCGGAGGTCTTCATAAACGATTCACCAATGAGAAATCCACGGTATCCAAAGTGCTTCAGATAGCTGATATCTAATGCAGAGCCAATTCCGCTCTCCGATATTTTCACACACCTATCGGGAATAAACGGGCTTAATTCCGCCGAAGTTTCCAACGTGGTTTTAAAGGTATGCAAATCGCGGTTATTCACCCCAACCAAATCAACTTCATCTGTAATATGGCGCAGCTCCTTTTGGTTATGGATTTCGAGCAATACTTCCAACCCGTTTTCATGTGCTGTTTTTGCCAAATGCAGCACCTGTTCCGGTTCTAGGCAGGCGGCAATCAATAAAATAAGGTCGGCTCCGGCTTTGGCAGCTTCAATTATCTGATACTCATCCACCATAAATTCTTTCCGCAGGATAGGCATGTCAACCAATGGAGCGGCGGCCAACAAATCGTTCAGTGAACCGCCAAAGAAATGGGAATCGGTTAAGATGCTAACACCCGATGCTCCGGCCTTTTGATAGGCTGGAACAATCAGTTCGGATTTAGCCGATTGATTGATCCAATCTTTGGAAGGCGATTTGCGCTTAAACTCGGCAATAATTCCGCTTGAATGTTCTTCAGTTAGGCTCTTCTTCAACGAATAAAAAGACCTATTGCGTTTCTGCTGCAACAATGCATTAATAGTGACCAGCTTCTTTTGAGCGGCAACTTCTTCTTTTTTATGGGCAATTATGGTATCGAGTATGGTGGCCATTTTTTATTTTTTTGAAACTTCAATCAGGTTATTGAACGACTTCAACGCTTTTCCGCTGGTTAACGATTCTTTTGCCAAGGCATAACTATCGTCGAAACTATGGCCGAAGTAGCATTTTAAGGCAAAAGCAGCATTGGTAAGCACCACTTGGTTTTGTTCCAAAGTCCCTTTTCCTTCCATAATATTCATGAAAATTTTAGCCGATTCTTCCACCGTAGCACCACCTTTAATGGATGCTTCACTAACACGGGTCAATCCCAAGTCTTCGGGTTGATTTAATTGTTCCGAAAGGTTGGTAATGGTTTTAAATCCTCCGGTAAGTGAGATTTCATCATATCCGTCCAGACTGTGAACGATTACAAAATCCTTGGTGGTTTGCTGATAAATATATCCATACAGCCTGGCTAAATCCAAGCTGAATACCCCAACGAGTTGCTTTTGCGGGAAAGCCGGATTCACCATGGGTCCCAACATGTTGAAAAAAGTTTTTACCCGCAACATTTTGCGTACCGGAGCCACATTTTTCATGGCTGGATTGAATAGGGGGGCATGTAAAAAACAGATGTTGGCTTTATCAATCTGCCTTCTCAAATTGTCTTGCTCATTGGTAAACTGATAACCGAAATATTCCAGAATATTGGACGATCCACAAGCCGACGAAACGCCATTGTTTCCATGTTTGGCCACTTTAGCGCCGGCACCGGCTGTAATAAATGAAGCCAATGTGGATATATTAAAAGTATCTTTACCATCGCCACCGGTACCGCAAAGGTCAATTAGCGGTTCAGCCCCCAAATCTACCCGGTGGCAATGTTGCAGCAGCGCATCGCGGAAACCCGACAATTCTTCAACGGTAATGCTTCGCATCAGATATACGGTTAGGAACGATGCCATTTCCACTTCGGAATATTTTCCCTGGGCAATATCCGATAAAATCGCCTGTGCTTCAACACTGCTCAGTGTTTTGTGAGCCGTCAGGTGATTGATAATATTTCGCATTTCAGTCATACAAATTCAATTAGTAATTAATAATTAGTAATTGGCAATTGGTTTTTTGATAATTGATAATTGATAATTGATAATTGCCCATTGTTAATTGTGCATTGTTAATTATCTATCCAATTTTTTATCATCATACCGCCATATTCAGTAAGGATTGATTCCGGGTGGAACTGCACCCCTTTTACATCGTAGGTTGCATGGCGCAGTCCCATTATCAGATTGTTTTCATCTACGGCAGTAATAATCAATTCATTGGGCAACCCTTCGCGGTTTACTATCCAGGAATGGTAGCGGCCGGCATCAAAAACCCTTGGTACGTTATCAAAAAGCGGCTCGTATTCTTGTGTTTGGGTAATGGGCGATGCAACTCCGTGATACACTTTGTTCATGTTGATTAAGTTGCCGCCAAATACTTCGCCTATAGCCTGCAAACCCAAGCAGACGCCCAAAATGCTACGGGTTGGTGCACAGGTCTTGATTATCTCTTTCAGATTACCGGCCTCATCGGGAATTCCGGGGCCGGGTGACAACAATATTTTGTCGTAGGCCAGTGCTTCTTGTCCCGTGATTTTGTCGTTTCGGAATACATCGGGCAATTCGCCGGTCACGTTTTTAATGTATTGTACCAGGTTGTATGTAAACGAATCGTAATTATCTATCACTACTATTTTTTTCATTTTAATTTTTATTTCAAAGGTTGTTTAATATTTCAAATGTATAGCTTCTACTCTTAAGGATAATTTTATTTTTTTTTCGGATGTTTTTAGCCTTCTGGTCACTCGTTACTGGTCACTCGTTACTGGTTGCTAGTTACTTGTTTCTGGTAACTGGGTTCTAGTTTCTGGTTGCAAATTTCTTTTCTCTAAATTCTAAATTCTAAATTCTAATTTTCAAACTATTAACCTCTCACAACTTTATGTGTTGCGGTGCATGTAGCCTTTTCATACCATGGCAACTAACTTGGATGCACCGCATTTGCCTTTAATCCATTTTCCCTGGGGCGTTGCCCCGGGCTTAGTTCTTACGCCCCTATCTTTGTGCCATATGGCACAAAGATAGGGGCTTCCCCCAGCTTCTAACTTTTGGTTCTAATCTCGAATTTCCATCTTCAGTTTTCTGACTTCAGACTCCCGACTTCGGTCTTCCCTAAATTTTCTTCGCTTCCTCAATGGCCATTTTTAAAGCGGCCAGTTTGTTGTTAACTTCGTTCAATTCGCTTTCCTCATTTGAATCGGCTACAATGCCAGCACCTGCCTGGTAATACAACGTATTGTTTTTGCTCATGAAGGAGCGGATGGTGATGGCCAGATTTATTTTACCGTTCAATCCAATATTTCCGATGCATCCGCCGTAAAAGCCACGGGCTTGGTTTTCGTATTGGTCAATGAGTTGCATGGCTCTGAATTTTGGGGCGCCGGTTAATGTTCCGGCTGGAAAGGTGTCGGCATAAATACGGATGGGATCGGTTCCGGTGCGTATTTTGCCTTCTACTTCCGAAACCATGTGCAGCACATGCGAGTAATAATGAATTTCGCGGAAATAGTTCAATTTAACCTGGTCGGCATTGCGGCTCAGGTCGTTGCGGGCTAAATCGACCAGCATAATGTGTTCGCTGTTTTCTTTGGGGTCAGCAGCCAGTTTTTTTGCCAGTTCCTTGTCATCGCTGTCGTGCCCGGTACGTCGGAAAGTTCCAGCAATTGGGTTGATATAGGCTTTCCCGTTGTCGGTTTTTATTTGTGATTCGGGCGATGAACCGAATAACTTAAAGCTTCCGTAATCGAAATAAAACAGGTATGGCGAAGGATTTATGGAACGCAACGCCCGATATACATTGAAATCGTCGCCATTAAACTGTTGGCTGAACGACCGGGAAAGTACAATCTGGAACACATCGCCCCGCAAACAATGTTCTTTGCCTTTGGCCACCATTTGCATGTATTGCTGATTGGTAACGTTGGTTTCTTCGCCGTTTAAGGTATTGAACCGATAGATGGCAAACGTGCGGTAGAGCAATTGTTCCACAATAAATTGCAAATTCGATTCTTCGCCGTTAAAAATGTGCTCAATCAGCATTATTTTGTTGCTGGTATGGTTAATGGCCACAATGTATTTGTAGAATTGGTACAGCATGTCGGGTATCTGTTTATCGTCGGCTACCGTTTTTAATTCAATATCCTCAAAATAGGTAACGGCTTCGTAAGTGGAATACCCGAACAAACCGGTGGCCGGTATTTTTTCCAGGGTGCTTTTTGCTTCAAACGAATGGGCAAATTGGCTGAGCAAATCGGTGGCTTCGCTCATTTTATTCAGCACCTGTGTGGTCTCTTTCCCATTCGGATGCTGAATGGTTACTTTATTGCCCAAGGTTTTTATGGTTGCGATAGGTTCCATGCAAATAAACGAGTACTGGTTTTCGCCGGCTTTAAAGTCGGCGCCTTCCAACAATATAGAATTGGGAAACACATCGCGCAATTTCAGGTAAATGGCTACCGGAGTAAGCACATCGGCCAGCAATTCTTTGGTATTCAAGGTGAAAAATGATGGTGTCATAATATCATTGGTTTAAAAAGTTGATTGTTAAAAAAAATAAAAAGCGGCTCTCGGGTGATCCGGAGCCGCTTGTAATTCGTTAAAATTAAGCATAGGCTTTCCGCTCTCACCCGTTTAAATATGATTCCTGCCAACGCCATGCTTGTATTTGTATCTTTAAGTTCATAATTTCAATTTTTATTTATTAAAAAAAGCCTGTCGGATGTTACGACAGGCTTTAATAAAGTTTAGGCAAGTGACCTTAATTTCATTACTGTCGTAATAAACTGTTATGCCACCACCAAATATTTTTACAATTGTTAACCATTTCAATCAAATTTGTGATACAAATAAAGGAATTGATTTTTTAAAAACAAAATATATTGATCAAATTATTTTTGAGGATTATTATTTTCAAGGATAGCAGATTAATATTAGTTGTTATGATATTTACAAATTAAGTAAAGTTAGTTACAAAAAAAGCCATCCAAATCTTTCATAAACACAAAAAATGGTTATTTTTGCACTCCGTTCTACAAAAATAAAGTTGACGTATCTTTTAAGGCCCAGATGGCGAAATTGGTAGACGCGCTAGTCTCAGGGACTAGTGACCGCAAGGTTGTGCAAGTTCGAGTCTTGTTCTGGGCACCAAAACTTAAATGATACCAAACTTATAACTGCCCAGGTGTTGAAATTGGTAGACAAGCCAGCTTGAGGGGCTGGTGCTCGTAAGGGCGTGCAAGTTCGAGTCTTGTTCTGGGCACTTTTTAAAAACAAACCCGCTGTAAACTATGTGTTTATAGCGGGTTTGTTGTTGGTGGGGGTTTAATTATTTCTCAAAAACAGTATTATTATTCTCATAATTTATTTTGCGCAGGTATTCTGAAGGAGATATCCCAAATTCATTCTTAAAGTTAATGGTGAATCTTTTGAGTGAACTATAGCCAACAGAATAAGCGATTTCAGCTATTTGCAACTGACTTTTTTCCAATAGTTGCCTTCCTCGTTTCAGACGTATTGTCTTTATAAAATCTAATGGGCCTTTTCCGGTGATGTGCATTAGTTTTTTATATAAATGGCTCCGGCTGAGACCTACAGCAGAACTGAGTTCTTCAACTGAAAACTCCGGATCCTCAATATATTCTTCTACAACCTTTATAGCCTTCTCAATAAGCTGTTCATCTAACGATGTTATGGTAATTTCACTAGGTGATACATCCATCTTTTGACTAAATGACAAGTGGCACTTGTCCCTCCATTCTAAAAATTTACGGATACGTAACTTCAATAAGTTAAAATTGAAAGGTTTGGTTAAATAATCATCGGCACCTAATTCGAATCCTTCTATTTTATATTCTTCTGCGGTGCGGGCTGTTAGTAGTATTACAGGTATGTGCGATAAATGTATATCTGTTTTTATCCGATTGCAGAGCTCGGTTCCATTCATAACAGGCATCATAACATCACTTATCACGATATTCACGTCATTATCCTGAAGAAGGTCCAAGGCCTCTTGTCCATTATAGGCAATTAATAACGTATATTCATCCGATAGGCTATCGGCCATAAATTCACAAAACTCTTTATTATCATCAACAAACAGCAGTACCGGATTGGTAGGAATTTCCTGATTCTCGGGTTCTTCCAGTATTTCTTCATCTTGCTGGTTATCAGGAATATGCTTATCAGCAATGTCGGTTTCCTGAATTGGGAGATTAATGGTAAAAACACAACCATGAGGTACATTATCGGTAACATTAATAGAACCTCCGTGCATAATGGCGTACTCGCTAGCAATGTGCAGGCCAATTCCGCTACCGGTTTTTTCTTGTTTTTGAGAAGTTTGGTAGAACCGTTCAAAAACATGATTTTTCTCTGATTCGCCAATTCCTGGTCCGGAATCTGAAATACTGATGCATACAGAGTCTTTTATTTGGTAAATAGTTACATCTATTTTACCACCATTGGGAGTATATTTGAAGGCGTTGGAAAATAGATTGGATAGTATCCGCTGCATTTTGTATGGATCGAAGTGCATCGAAAGGTTTTCTATTTGGTGCGAAAAGGTGAATTTAATACCACGCTCAGTTGCATAAGATAAGAAAGGTACACATGCTTCATCAATAAAACTAACCATATCGCCTGTTTGCAGACGCAATGATTCGGCTCCCACATCGAGCTTGCGGAAGTCTAATAATGAATTAATTAATTGCAGTAATTGTTCGGCATTTTTATTTACAATGTTTAGTTTTTTCCGTAAACCTTCTTCCAACTTACCATTTAATATCGTTTGCAGTGGTGTTACTATTAGTGTAAGTGGAGTACGCAAATCGTGACTGATATTAGTGAAGAACCTTAATTTCATTTCATTAAGATTCGTTTCTTTCTCATGTTCCAATTTTACCCTTTGCCGTTCGAGCCTTGTATATTGCTGTTTTTTTAAATTATAAATAAAGTAGAGCAAAATAGAGGCAATAAGTAAATAATATATAACCAACGCCCACCAGGATAAATAGAGCGGAGGTTTGACTGTTATATCAAGAGCAGTAGCTTCATCATTCCAAACCCCATCGCTATTGCAGGCTTTTATCAGGAGTTTGTAACTGCCTGGGTTTAGCGATGAAAATTCGATTTTGTTTCCTTGGGTAGGTAACCATTGATCGTTAAATCCTTTAACTTTATAAATATATTTAACTTTATCGGCATTTAGCAAATCGCCGGTTGTAAATTGTAACGAAATTAATTTGTCCTTTGCACTGAATACCAATGAATTAGTTTGTTCCATAGGGCGTTCCAGCAACTTATATCTGTTGTATATTGAATCTATCTGGATGCTTTTATTGCCCACACCCAGCCCGGTAAAAATAACTTTAGAAAGCGGTTGGTTCTTTTCGGACATTTTATTTGGATTAGCAATAGTATAACCCTCCGTTCCACCCAAAAGGATATCGCCATTGCGCCGTTTGTAAATGGCATGACCGTTAAAATAGTTGTCTTTTAAACCGTCTTTTGCGAAGAAATTTTTAATTGATATTAATAAGACACCCTGGGCATTGCGGTTTACCGTTAGAACCGATAAACCGTTGCTTGTGGTAACCCAAGTATTCCCGTAGTTATCGCTGATAATGTCCCGTATAATATTATCGCACAGGCCATTTTCTTTGTCGAGGTAATAAAGGGTGTCGTTTTTTAAATCCCATAAAGTCAGTCCTTGGTTGTGACCCAGCCAAATACACTCATTTCCATCTTTATAGGTAGTGGAAACAAACATTTGCTTAAATTTTTGGGTTTCCTTTTTATTTCCATAATACATGACTTTACTCCGGGTTATAATATCAATAGCACAAAGCCCATACGCAGTACCAATATATAGTTTATCGCCCCCGTCATAAAACATATCATAAGTAAACCCAATCTCGTTGATGGTAATAATTGGTGAATCAAGGTTTTTATTATCAGCGGGTAAACATTGTATTCCTCCTCCAAGGCTGCATATCCACAAATTACCATAACGGTCTTCAGCTAAACTCCATATATTGTCGTTGGCTAAACTACTGTTGTTTTTGTATAATTGGTAAACTGCCCATTTTTATAATAAAACAGGCCATTTAAATAGGTTCCTGCCCAAATTCCACCTTTTTTATCTTCGAGCAAGGATACAATTGCATAATTTGGTATTGGCAGTTTCTGGATATTATTTCCAAATTTTTTATCCTGATACAACCCATTTCCATCGGTACCCAACCAAATATTGCCTTGTTGGTCTTCCAAAATGGTATTTACATCCTTGCAATCGGGGTGTTCAATATTTATAAAATTTTGAAAACTTTCATGGTAAAACGAAATCCCCTTTTTGTTGTGTCCAATCCATATTACGCCACTGTTGTCCCGGTATAGGCATCCCACATTACTGGATGCAATGGTTGCGTTTGTTCGTTGGTTGTGCAGAAGATTTGTAAAAGTATCATTTTCCCTATCATAAATAAACAATCCTTCATGATCGGTACCTATCCAAATATGGCCATTCTCATCATCAGTTATACTCGATATTATATTGGATTTTGCATTTATTGATGAACTTAATATCATTTCTTTCCATTCGGAATCAGGGCTTTTTTTGTAATATATCCAATCGGGTTTGTTCGAGAAAACCCATAATCCCTTATGCGAATCAACATAAACTTTATTGAACAAATTATTGATTTCTTTTTTTAAATAGTCCTGAAATTCAATTAATATCTGGTTTCCATTGCTTTTGTCGATGCTCCATAGGAGTCCTGACTTTTGGATGGCAAACAATCGTTGGCCATCGTCACTTAAATTTATAGTAGCAACATCATCAATTTGGTTTTCTAAATCATAAACTCTATATGTTTTGCTATGGTTGTTATATACATAAGCTTTTTGTCCGCTTATTACCCAAAAATCTTGTTTTTTATCAACATAAACTTTAATATTTTGGCCAACTTGGATACCAAAATCTTTTAAATATTTTTGGACATCGTTAATAAAACTATCCTTCTCCCGGTTGTATATTAAGTAGCCAAACCCTAGGTTTATCCATATATTCCCCAATCCATCTTCATTTAAACCCATTATATCATTTGAAGTTAATGAATTTGGCATTTCCGGTTGTGTGGAATATACTTTAAAACCATAGCCATCGTATCGGTTTAACCCCGACTCAGTACCTATCCACAAAAAACCATAACTATCTTTCAAAAAAGTTCTAACAGAATTATTTGAAAGCCCGTTTTCTGTTTTTAAATAATGGAAATTATACGAAGGTTGCGCTATAGTGTGATAATATCCCGTAATAACTAAAATTAGCGTATAAAAAAACCTATTAAACTGTCTCATCTTTTGATACATTCAACTTATTATTAAGGGTTAAGTTAGCAAAAATATTTTTTATATCGATCTTCATTTTATACCTTAAAACCCCAGGTAATTTCTAATTCGCAACTAGTCAAGCCCTTATTTGCGGAATCAAAGATTGATATAAAAAGTTGATTAAAGTAGATATAGAACTACGTCTAATATATTATTTTTTAGATTGATACGGAGTATCTGCACCCAGTGTTGCTTGCATGATAGCATTAACAACGCCCTTATTAATTACTTCGCCGGTACTGCGGTTAAACAATCCACCTGGTGTGTCCCAACAATAGGGGATTAATCCTTTGTCAAGGGCCGAATTTACAACATAGTTATAATAATATTCTACCGATGCAATGTTAAGTGCCTGATCTGATGGGGGGCTGAGTTTTCGTTTATAGGCTCCAAATTCGCCAATAATTACCGGAATTCCTTTATCAACAAATTTTGATTTCATATATCCGAAGAATTTTTCCACATCGTTTTCTTCACCCCAACTGGCATTGCGGACGGTATCGGTTGTAGAATGATTGTCCTTTCCCCAATAATAAAACACTTTGCCCCAATTAGCATCATTGTCCATAAGGCAAAACTGATAGGGCGTATAATAATGAACTTCAACCATCAAGCGATCAGCAACATGGTCAGTTGGCATGGTGTTCATTAATTTGTTGGTTTCTTCAATATCAGTTGACGGGCCCTGTACAATCAGGGTACGCGAACTGTTGTTGCCCCCGGTTGCCCTCACCGCATCAATAAAAGTTTGGTGGTAAGTCATTAAAACTGACATTGAGGTAGCGTTATGGACATTGGGTTCATTGGTGCCAGCAAAAAGCAAATGTTCGTTGTAATCATTAAAATAATTGGCTATTTGGGTCCAATAAGCATGTTGCCTTTTATTCACAATGTCCTGATTGGCTTTGTTTACCCTGTTTTCCAGCCAACCTTTATCCCAATGCATGTTTAATATTACATACATATCGTCATTAATACAATAATCAACTACCTCTTTCACACGGGCAATCCAGTCTTTATCAATAACACTATTAATTGTATCGGAATGGCAAAACCATGCCACCGGAATGCGTACGGTATTAAACCCGGCAGCCTTTACCGAATCAATGAGTTGCTGTGAAGTATGGCCTGCCCCCCAGGCATCTTCTCCGCATACGGCCTCAAGGGTGTTCCCCAGGTTCCAACCAACTCTCATTTGACCGGCAATCTGCTGCGCTGTTGGTAACTGTGCTTTCACAGTCACAGGCACGAGTAACGCGCACGCAATAATCATAAAATAGGAATTTTTCCTAAGTGTTTGAAGTAAAAAAGTGAATTTTTTTCTCATTTTAAATTAGATAAATAGTTATTAATGAATTTTAAATAAGGCTGCAAGCTCAAACGGCATTGAAAAATAGACATCATAAAAATACTGCAATTCCCTTAAAACCGAAGAATGTTATGTTTTCAGTTAGGGGTAACAATGTATTATTTTCCGGTGCAAAGTCGTTCAAAAACTCCAAACCAATACCCTAGCTGGTTTTAATATCTTTCCGCCATCCAATATTTTGGCTGTTGCGGGAATATCATTTCATAATTATTTGATGAATAATTGATGGTGGACTCACTTATTTAGGCCTTTAGAGGTAGTTGTAATTTGTGACGGGTTTTATCCAAATTCCTTTTTAAAACAAACAGAGAAATAGCTTTGGTCGGTAAAACCGGTATTATAAGCGGCTTCGGAAGCTCTTAAACCTTCTTCCCTGATAAGCTTATATGCTTTTCGTAAACGAATGGTTTTAATTAGATTATTTGGAGTAAGACCTGTCAGTGATTTTATTTTTCTATATAATGTTGGTAAACTTATTGCAAAATGGTACGACTCACCTGGCAGGAATTATCACTGACCTATCATCTCGATCTTTCTTTAAATACCCAATCTTGAAAAATACCGGGATTTGTGTAGCTACTAATTTCAGAAACTTTTTTGTTAACTTTACTTAATATTTTATTGGCTTATAAAGCGGAATCTATGCTGAAGTTTTCCCGAATTAAACTTGATGTGATGCGTTTTCTTATTTGGCTAGTTTTACTGTTACAGGCACTTTCTGTTTTTGCGCAAAGTGAGCATTATAATTTTTCCAAATTAGATACTTATACCGGTCTCTCAAATAATCAGGTGAATGCTATACTAAAAGACCAGGACGGTTTCTTATGGTTTGGTACCATGTCCGGGCTAAACCGCTATGATGGTTATTCTTACAGGGTATTTCGTAAAAATTACAATGACAGCTCTTCGCTGCTTAATAACAGTATTCAGTCTCTCTATGAGCTTCCCGATGGAAAGATCTGGGTAGTGACGATGGGAGGTACCTGTATTTATAATTCGCATACCGAAAAATTCGATACTGATCAAAACGGCTATTTGCATTCTCTTGGTTTACCTTCCGGTGCGGTTAGCAATATCGTAAAAGGAAACAGTGGCAGATATTGGTTTCTTTACGACAATCTTGAGCTATACTCCTATTCAGGTACAGATAAAAAAGCAAAATCTTTAAGGCAGAGCCTCAGTGTCAACAGTTTGGATAGAATTAGTTCTGTTAAAGAAACGAAAGATGGGAAATTATGGATAGTGTATCAAAATGGATTTTTACAAGAGTATGATATAAATTTAAGCAAGGTTATTTTCTCCAGTACCGCATTGCAAAGCCTCAATAAAGGGAGCAATGCTTATAACCTTTTTATAGATACTGATGGCGATGTCTGGGCGTGGGCCCTCAATAATGGAGTTTTTCTTTTTCAACCACAGTATAATTCCTTCAAACAGTTTAGTGAAAATTCATTTCCTTTCAGGCTTAACGCGAACATGGTAAACGGGGTCGTTCAGGATAACAATGGGTTGATTTGGGTGGCTACTGACCATGGCGGTGTAAACCTGATCAATAAAAAAAACAACTTCAGTATCAGTTATCTTCTCAATGACCCAAAAAATCCCCGGACGCTTAGCCAAAATAGCATAATAGGATTGTATAAAGATGATAACGGAATTATCTGGCTAGGAACCTTTAAATACGGAGTTAATTATTTAAACAGCAACATTGTGCGGTTTCCGCTTTATCGTCACGAGGAATCGGATGCGGCGAGTCTTCCTTATGACGATATAAACAGGTTTGTTGAAGATAAATCCGGTAATCTCTGGATTGGGACCAATGGAGGGGGATTGATCTTTTTCGACAGGAAACGAAATACATTTAAACAATACCTGCACGACCCGAACAATAAAACCAGCCTGAGCAATAACGTAATTGTAAGTTTATGTATCGATCATGAGAATGTTCTCTGGATAGGGACGTTCTTTGGCGGCCTCAACCGCTTCGACGGTCAGCAATTCACACGCTACGGGCATAGTGACGGTGATTCTTCGAGCCTGGCGAATGATAATGTGTGGGAAATATTTGAAGACCGGGAGCAGAATTTGTGGATAGGTACGTTGGGCGGCGGTTTGGATATTTATAACAGGGAAACAAACCGATTTAAACATATTCAATACAAGGGAGAGCTGCAGGACTCAGGGCTTTTCGAATATATATCCACCATTCTGCAGGATAAAAAAGGGAATGTATGGGTTGGTACAACTGACGGGATCGCCGTCTTTGAAAAGGGTAACACTACCACGGTTTTTTATCAAAGCTCAAAAGATAAAAGTGATTTAAGCAATAATAATGTTACTTGTTTTTTGGAAGACAGCAAGGGAAGAATTTGGGTAGGTACCCGGAATGGATTGAATTTGTTCAATGAGCAGGCAAAACAATTTCAGACATTCACTACATCCGATGGCCTTCCCGATGATATGATATTGAATATTCTTGAAGATAACCATCAGACACTTTGGATTTCCACCCCCAACGGACTATGTAATGCCATTCCAAAACAAGGCAAAGCTGGCCTTGTTTTTTCTATCATTAGTTATGATGATGCCAACAATTTGCAGTACCGTCAATTCAATGACTTTGCAGCACTCAAAACCCGTGCGGGAGAACTGATCTTCGGAGGCCCTTCCGGTTTTAATATTATTAATCCTGATAAAATTCTAAAACCTGTTTATCGCCCTAAAATTGTTTTCACTGGTTTGCAGATATTAAGTAAAAGCATAGTGCCCGGGGAGTTGATCAATAACCGTGCGCTGCTGCAACAGTCATTATCAAGGCTTCAAAGTATTGAATTAAAATATAAGGAAAATGTTTTTTCCATTGAGTTTGCTTCGCTTGATTTTGGACATAGCATTCAGGATAAATATGCATACATGCTGGAGGGATTTAATTCAGACTGGTTGTATGCCGATGGCAGCCTGAGAAGAGCTACCTACACAAACATTGGTCCCGGCCATTACACTTTTAAAGTAAAGGTTTTAAACAGGGATGGTGTTTGGAGTGATGAAAAGACACTGCAGATCAATATTGAGCCACCATTTTGGCGAACCAATATTGCATATATTATTTACGCGTTGATCGTAGCAGGATTGTTTTTGCTTGCCCGGCGCATTACTCTAGACAGAATTCACATGCGCTACGAAGTGCAACTTCAGCGTAAGGAAGCAGAAAGAGCTCATTCAATGGAACAGTTAAAGACGAAATTATTTACCAATGTAAGTCATGAGTTTCGTACGCCTTTAAGCCTGGTCATTTCTCCATTAGACAAAATCATTAAGCAAACCACAGACGAAGAACTGAAAAAGCAATTGAATCTTGTGCAACGTAATGCCAAACGATTATTAAGCCTGGTAAACCAATTGCTCGATTTCAGGAAGATGGAAGTGCAGGAAATAAAATTGCATCCTGCAATTGGTGACATTATAAGGTTTAGTAAAGACATCAGTCACTCATTTATGGACATCGCCGAAAAGAAGAATATACGGTTTTCATTCTCGTCTGATATTGACAGCCTTGAAATTTATTTTGATAAGGATAAGATTGAAAAGATTTTTTTCAACCTGCTTTCCAATGCTTTTAAATACACACATGACAATGGAGCGGTGAGCGTCAACCTGACCTATAATCCCCCTGCAAATAATGAGGATGAAGGAACCCTGGCCATCGAAATAAAAGATACAGGCATTGGAATTCCTGCCGGGATGCAGGAAAAAATTTTTGAACGATTCTTTCAGACAGATGTCCCTCAAAGCATGGTGAACCAGGGAACCGGTATTGGCCTTGCCATTACAAAAGAGTTTGTTAGGTTGCATAAGGGTATCATTACCGTAAAAAGTGAACCGGAGCAGGGAACTTGTTTTACAGTTTTACTTCCGGCAAAAAAGATTTATGACCCTTCGGCTAGCACTGCAATCAGTCTGGTGCCGGCAGAAGAGGAAGAGGTGGGGCAAATGATACCTGAGGAAACTCAAAAAAGCGGCAGTAAAAAAACAATATTGGTGGTGGAAGACAATGAAGATATCCGCTTTTATTTAAAAGATAACCTGAAAGGGCTGTATAAAGTAGAAGAAGCAACCAACGGAAAAGAAGGTTGGGAAAAAATAAAGATACTGAATCCCGATCTGGTAGTGAGCGACATTATGATGCCTTTGATGGATGGAGTTGAACTGGCCCGGAAAATTAAAACCGAAACGCAAACGGCCCATATCCCCGTTATCCTGCTTACGGCAATGGGAAGTGAGGAAAAACAATTAGAGGGTTTGAAAGCAGGAGTAAACGATTATATCACCAAGCCATTCACCTTTGAAATCCTGGCCTCACGCATTAGAAATTTACTGGTTCAGCAGGAATTATTGCAACGGAGGTTTCAAAAGCAAATCGAGGTCAATCCCAGCGAGGTGACTATAACGCCTGTTGATGAGAAGTTCTTGAAACAGGCTTTGGAAGTAGTTGAAAAATACATGGACAAGCCGGATTTTTCGGTTGAGGATTTCAGCCGCGAGATGTGTATGAGCCGCAAGACCTTGTATAATAAAATTCTTTCGCTGACAGGCAGAGCTCCCCTTGAGTTTATTCGTTCAATAAGAATAAAGAGAGCTGCGCATCTGTTAAAAAAAAGCGGGATGACCATTGCCGAAATTGCATACGAAGTTGGAATTAATAACCCGAAGAACTTCACGAAATACTTCAAAGAAGAATTTAAAGTATTGCCATCCCAATATATAGTAGGTAAAACAGAAAATTCTTAGGTAAGATTTTTCTGTTTATTCCTTGTTTCCTTGGATGCCGAACGAGAGGCTCAGCCATCGCAACCAACACAGCTAAAGCCAGCCAATCTTTAAGTGCCTTAAGGGGCATTTTTGATAAGACACGTTAAAAATCAGCCTTATTGGACATTTCAAACCCTAGTATTACCCATTTGATGCCCTTCCTTCAGATTGCTATTGCATAATTTTACAGCATTGTTTCAAGAGAAAGATTACTATTTATGAAAAGCAGAAACCTCTTAAAATAAACAATTTAAATTTTTTAAAATGAAGAATATCAAAAGTGCCATTATGATTTTGGGCTTTCATAAAACTTTTTTATCCTGTGTTGCGCTTTTAAGTTGCATGTTTTTTTCAAATAATGTTCATGCACAACAAGCAACCAATCCAATCATTTTTGCTGATGTTCCTGATATGTCTATGATCAGGGTTGGTAAAAATTATTATATGAGCAGTACAACGATGCATATGACCCCTGGTCTGCCCATTATGAAATCTACAGATCTTGTCAATTGGAAACTGATCAACTATGCCTATGATACTTTGGCAGATATGCCGGAGCTAAATCTGACAGAAGGGAAAAACGCCTATAGTAAAGGTTCCTGGGCAAGTAGTTTACGCTACCACAAGGGGATGTATTATGTAACCACTTTTGCATACACCACAGGTGAAACCTATATTTTTAAAACAAAAGATATAGAAAAAGGAAACTGGCAACGAATTTCTTTTAAGCCAGCGTATCATGATAATTCTTTGTTTTTTGATGATGATGGCAAGGTATATTTAATTCATGATGCGGAAAGACTAAAAATTATTGAATTAAATGAGAATCTAACAGGAGTTAAACAAAGCGTTACGGAGCGAGTTCTCATCGAGAACGCCAGCGCACCAACAGGAAAAGAAGTAGGCCTTAGAGCTGAAGGATCTCAATTATTTAAAGTAAAAGGGAAATATTATCTATTTAATATTTGCGCGCCACGCGGTGGAATGCGAACTGTAATTATACATAGGGCAGATAATATTAACGGCCCTTGGGAAGGAAGAGTTGGCTTACAGGATAGAGGAATTGCTCAAGGAGGATTGATAGACACTCCCGATGGACGTTGGTTCTCTTACCTTTTCCGCGATTATGCTGCTGTTGGCCGCGTTCCTTATCTCGTTCCTGTTAAGTGGGAAGACGGCTGGCCTGTATTAGGAGAAAATGGTAAAGTTCCAGAAACATTAGACCTACCAGCCAGTACTGGTTTGATTCCGAATTTGGTTGCTTCTGATGAATTCAATCGAGAAGAAGGACAAGATGCACTTCCTTTAGTATGGCAATGGAATCATAATCCGGATAACAAACTTTGGTCAATAAAAGAAAGAAAGGGATATCTTCGACTAAAAACAGCCAGAATTGATACCGTATTTACGCAGGTAAGAAATATACTTACGCAACGTACAATTGGCCCAACATGCACTGGTTCAACTTTATTGGATGTTTCCAAAATGAAGGAAGGTGATTTTGCAGGATTCTCAGTTCTCCAAAAAAAGTATGGATTAGTGGGGGTTAAAATTGACGCAGGTCAAAAATCGATAGTAATGATCACTACTGATAATGATAAGCCTGTCGAAGTAAAGCGAATTCCATTGGATCAAGACCAAATTTACTTCAGAATCGATTGCGATTTTACCGGCATGAACGATGAAGCTAATAACCTTTACGCTCTTAATGGGAAAGACGAAGCTAAATTCTCGTACAGCTTAGATGGAAAAGTGTGGAATCCTATTGGGAATATATTGAAAATGAAATACGACATCCCACATTTTATGGGGTATCGTTTTGGCTTGTTTAATTATGCAACCAAAAATACTGGCGGATATGTAGATTTTGATTTCTTTCATATTACGGATACGATTCAATGATAAGATCCTACGCCGACAGGTGATGGAAAGAACTTTTTGTATAAAATAGAAACAAGCTGGAAGATTGAGTTCAAAGAGGAGGGTGTATTATTAGAAGAACGAAGGACACCAAGAGGCTTGACGAGTATAAAACACGCAAAAAAAACTCCTTCAGCTCGGCTAGGGGGAAATTTAGCACTAAATAATTATCGAATGAAGAAACATATATTATTTACAGTAGCTATAGCGATGGCGATAAATTGTATAGCACAAAAGAGCAGTTTAAATAAATATCATCAGTGGGCGACTACACCTCCTCTCGGTTGGAATAGTTGGGATTGTTTCGGAACGACGGTAACCGAGCAACAAGTCAAAGAACAGGCGGATGCAATGGCAAAACATCTTTTGCCAAGCGGATATAAATATCTTACAGTCGATATTCAATGGTACGAACCTGAAGCGAAAGGACATTCCTATGATCCTAAGGCCATTCTTACCATGGATGAATACGGTCGTTTAACCCCTGGATTAAAAAAGTTCCCATCGGCTGCCAATGGCAAGGGGTTTAAGCCACTTGCAGACTATGTCCATTCCAAAGGACTTAAATTTGGTATTCACATTATGCGTGGTATTCCCCGGCAGGCTGTTGACAAGAATACCCCTGTACTTGGCACAAAACTAAGAGCACAAGACATCGCATTAACCAACTCCCGTTGCCCCTGGAACCCAGACATGTATGGTGTTGATGCTTCCAAACCTGAAGGGCAGGCTTATTACAATTCAATAGTTCAAATGTATGCCGATTGGGGTGTTGATTTTATTAAATGCGACGATATTTCACGCGCCTATGACGATATTCAGAAGGCGGAGATTGAAGCATTACGCAAAGCAATCGACAGGACTGGTCGCCCTATAATTTTAAGTTTATCACCAGGAGCAACTCCCATCAAAGAAGGCGGGCATGTAATGAACAATGCCAACATGTGGCGAATTACAGATGACTTTTGGGATCGCTGGGGATTACTCTCGGCCATGTTTGAGCGTCTGGATGCTTGGACGCCCTTCCGGGGACCTGGTCATTTCCCTGATGCAGATATGCTCCCGATTGGAGTTGTCGAGTTTAAACGCCCAACTAACTTTACAATAAATGAGCAATATACACTCATGAGCCTCTGGGCCATTGGCCGTTCTCCGCTCATTTTTGGAGGAGATATAACCAAGCTGGACGACTTCACAAAACAAATGCTCACAAATCCAGAGATGTTAAAAGTGAACCAGCAAAGTACCAACAACCGCCAGGTATCGAGGGATAAAAACCTGGTTGTATGGGCTGCAGATGCACCCGATAGCAAAGACAAGTACGTTGCGCTTTTTAATGCACAAAGCAAAGGGGAGAACCTTGATTTTAACAACGCGGATTACGCAAGTCCTGTTATAGCAGCGAAGGTTAGCGCTCAAAAAGTAGAAGTTTCAGTAAAAGGCGGAAAGAGACTTATTTTATTTGTAAAAGACGGAGGCAACGGCTTTGATTGGGATCATGTTGTATGGGGAGAACCCGTTTTGCATGGTCCGAAGGGGGATTTGAAACTGACCGAACTGAAATGGCTCAGCGCAACTGCTGGCTGGGGAGAAGCACACGTTAATCGGACTGTTGACGATCAGCCCATTGTTGTCAGTGATAAATCTATCGAAGGAATTGGCACACATGCAGAGTCTGTAATTATTTATCAATTGCCCGAAGGTTACGAAACTTTTACCTCAACTTGTTATGTTACCCAGGACAAAGGCTCCGTAGTTTTTGGGGTATGGGTTGACAAAGCAGAGGCAGACCTTCCCGAAACGGCAACTGTAAATGTGATACTCGAATCAATAGGCATAAAAGGAAAAGTAAAGGTTCAGGATTTATGGAGTCATCAGGATCTTGGAACCTTTGATGGAAATTTCAGCCGTGAACTGCCACAGCACGGAGCTGGATTATACCGTATAACACCACTTAAGTAAAAAATATAATAGAAATAGATTTCAACTACAATGCTATTAAGTTAAGGAGTCAACCAAATGTATGGTAGCTTTTTCTCTACCTCTGGGAGAACAGATCGTAGGGAGCTAAATTAAGACAAATAAAACCACTTAATAGATACCGAAGGAACGAGTATCGTTTTTTAGATAAAATAAAAAAAGCATGTTTAGAAAAAATGTATTGTTAAGTACAGTCTTTGCTATCTCTTTTGGGGGATATCAAAAAGATGTAGAAGCTCAGATCAAACCGGAAATGGTTAATGAAAATCTGGAAGAAAAATTCGCAAATGTTTCGCCGAAACTTAGCTCAAATAATGCGAATCCTTTATTAGATTTTATATTTACGGCCGACCCAACAGCTGTAGAATACAACGGAAGAATCTATTTGTATGCTACCAACGATCATCAACAGTATGAGCATGTAGGAAAGGATGGCAAAAATACGTACGAGCATATCCGTACACTGGTCATGATGTCTTCCGATGATATGGTCAACTGGACATATCATGGTCTCATAAATACTGCCGAGATGGCGCCATGGAGTCAGAATTCCTGGGCGCCTTCCATTACATCCAGACTGGAAGCAGATGGTAAGACACATTTCTATTTGTATTACTCCAATAGCGGTGGTGGCACGGCCATGCTTACTTCAACCTCTCCTGTTGGCCCGTGGAGTGATCCACTAGGAAAGAACATAGTCGACCGTTCTGTCCCCGGAGTGGATGTCGATGCTCCATTCGATCCCGGAGTTGTGATTGACGACCAAGGTACAGGCTGGCTGACTTTTGGAGGCGGATCGCCTAAAACGAAATATATGCCAGATAATGCTAGAATCGTCAAATTAGGAGCAGATATGATCAGTTTGGCCAGCGATGTTGCTAAGATACCCGCTCCTTATTTTTTTGAGGCCAGCGACCTTAACTTTATCAATGGAACCTGGGTTTATACCTATAATACGAGTTGGGAAGCACGCACTGAATGGCCTTATAGCAATATTGATAAACCAACCCAATGTAGTATGTGTTATATGACGAGTAAAACACCCTTAAATCCGGATAGTTGGAAGTATCGCGATAATTACTTTAAGAATACTGGCGAAATTAACGTGGGACCTTATACAAACAATCACACTCACCTGTTCAAGTTTAAAGAGAAATATTATATTGCTTACCATGCCATGTATTTACAGGATTATATTGGCACTAAGGGTGGTTTTCGCAATGTGGGTATTGAAGAAATGCAGGTGGATGAACAGAATGTGAATATCCCTATGGGCAAAGCAACTTTTAAAGGTCCGTCACAACTTAACTCATTAAATCCATTCGTTCTTCAGCAAGCTGAAACCACCGCAGGCACTTCGGGACAAGTCCAGTTCGAAGCTGTTGGTAATGCGGGCAATATGGTTGCCAAAGAAAAAGCAGATAAACAATGTCTCATGGTCCAGGGAGCCGATTTTAGTAAACAGATTCCTGCTAAATTCGAAGCCAGGGTAAAAGGAAAAGGTAGAATTGATGTTTATGTGAATAATCTGAAAGGTACTCCTCTTGTTTCCCTTTTATGTGATGAGAAAGAATTGACTACACTCTCAAAGAAAATAGCACTGAAAATAGATAAAGGAGTAGGTAATATCTATTTTGTATTTAATGGAGAGGATTTTTTGTTTGATGAATGGAAATTCATTTATTAATTCGGTTGAATATTAATAAGATTAATTTACAAATTCCTTATAAAATAAAATCTATATTTATGAAAACAAAAGCAGCCAATTTCAGAATTTTTTATCACACGCATCAATATATTGCGGCGTTAGTGTTGACATGTGTTAGTCTTTTTTTTACTATTGATTCTTATGGTCAATATACCTGCAATATTACCCCCATTGGCGGAGGCGGTTTTGTAACAGGAGTCATTACTCATCAGACATCGGGCGATATTTATTGTCGTACCGATGTCGGCGGTGTTTACCGCTGGGATGCGGTAAACAGTAAGTGGGTACAGTTAATGGATTGGGTGCCGGAGAATCAAAAGGGTTTTGCAGGCGTGGAGTCCATGGCTGTTGATCCGCAAAATGCAAATAACGTTTACATATATTGCGGCTTGGATTATTTTGACTATGGGAAAACTGCCATATTAAAATCTACCGACAAAGGAAATACTTTCACGGTTATAGATGTAACCTCTAAGTTCAAGGCGCATGGAAATGGGATGGGGCGTTCGAATGGAGAACGCCTCGCGGTAGATCCCCACAACAGCGACATCCTGTTTTGCGGAACCAGACGGAACGGATTGTGGAAAAGTATCGATGGTGGTCTTACCTGGAACTTTGCATGGAACGGCGTAACTACGACCACAAATGACAATGGGATTAGCTTTGTCCTTTACGACCCTTCAAGCAGTGTTGTAAGTGGAGCAACGCAAACCATGTACATAGGAGTTTCACGTACTGGTAGTGCGAATATATACAAGAGTACCGACGGAGGAGTGACATTTACTGACATTTCACCTATTACGACTTTTATGCCTCACAGGGCTGCACTCGTAGATACCACCATGTATGTTGTTTATGCTGATGCAGACGGTCCTTGGAATTGTGGTTCGGGCAGAGTTTACAAGCTCGACGCATCTACAGATACTTGGACAAATGTAACGCCAAACGGCAACAATTATTCCTATGGAGGGGTAAGCATTGATCCTTCCAATGCCAACAGGGTAGTAGTATCGACCATCAATAAGTGGAACAATAATCAGTATGGGTCCAGATGGGGGGATTTTGTGTACTTGTCTACAAATGGAGGAACAAGTTGGACATTGAAGAATGGGTCAGGCAGCAAGTATAATAACGACGGCATAAAATGGGCAAGTGGGATGCTGCACTGGGCAGGCTCTATAGAATTTACCCCTGGCAATACGGCGGAAGTACGAGTAGTTTCCGGAAATGGTGTTTTTTCCTGCTCCAATATTGATGTAACCAGCCCAAGATGGAAATTTGATGTGAGAGGGCTGGAAGAAACAGGCGTAACAGGTGGGGTAAGTATCCCGGGCGGTCCGTTTATTTCCGCTTTCGGGGACATTACAGGTTTTGTACACAACGACTTGACCTCATATCCGACGCAAACTCATCAGCCAGCCGATGGGTCAAACTGGAGTGTTGATTACGCAGCAGAAAATACCAGCAAAGTAGTGAGAGTCGGCAGTACAACAGTTTACTATTCCACCAACCAGGGCTCCACATGGACGGCATGCCCCATTGCTACAGGCGGGAGAGGAAATCTTGCCATCAGCGCCGACGGAGGAACTATACTTCATTGTGCCGGCGACTCTTCTGTTACCAGATATACCACTAACGATGGTGTAAGCTGGACAAATGTAACTGGTGTTAAATTATCGAATGCATTTCCTGTATCCGATCGGGTAAACAGCAATTACTTTTACATCCATAATCCGTCCAACGGACAGATGCTTGTGAGCACCAATAAAGGAGTTAGCTTTTCAGTCGGCGGTAATTCCGGGGCATCATCGGCTTCATGGACGCAATCATTTATCCGTACAGTACCCGGATATGAAGGGCACATATGGGTGCCTCTGATCGGAAACGGTTTAAAATACTCCACCGACCATGGAGCGACTTACACGAAAATAACAAACGTTACTAACTGCGCCGCGGTAGCTATTGGAAAAGCGGATGTTTCCGCTACTTATCCTACAGTTTTTATCTGGGGAACGGTTGGAGGTGTGAACGGAATGTTCAGATCGACAAATAAAGGAGCAAGCTGGACTCGTGTTAACGATGATGCCCACCAGTTCGGGGGTGTAAATTTTGTATTTGCTGATATGAATGTTTTCGGAAGAGTATATACGAGTGGCATATTAGGGCGAGGTTTGATTTACTGGGACCTTCCCATTGCCAACGCGATAGAATCCGAAACCGAAAATGTCTTGAATGATATGGATATTTATCCTAATCCCGCAACCAATCAAGTATTTGTTCAACTTAATTCCAATGTTGCTGAAAACGTGGAAATTACCATTTTCGATCAAGCGGGGCGTACCATTCGCTCATCACAATATTATTACAATGGAAATTCGCCAATAAGTTTCGATATTTCTTTCATTTCAAAAGGGTTCTACCTATTATCGGTTAAAAACAAGTATTGTACTATGGTTAAAAAGGTGTTTGTTGATAAGTAGGTATTTGAAAAAATGAAGTACCTTTCGGGAGTTGGGATCAATATCTAAACAATTAAAAATCAATAGTTATGCGAGTTTACCAAGTAATAGTTCTAATTATCTTTCTTCAGATTAATATAAAAGCCCAGAATTCTTATTCGGTATATGTCAATACCGATAACGAACCGGTTTATTCGGGAAAGTTCCAACCAACTTGGGAATCGCTTCAGCAATACCAAGTACCTGAATGGTTCAGTAATGCCAAATTCGGTATATGGGCGCATTGGGGGCCACAATGCCAACCCGAAATGGGCGATTGGTATGGGCGCGGTATGTACAACGAGGGTAGCTGGCAGTATAATTTTCATGTTAAAAAATATGGACATCCGTCAAAATTTGGTTTTAAAGATGTTATCAACGAATGGAAAGCCCAGAATTGGGATCCGGAGAAGCTTGTAGCACTTTATAAACGAGTTGGCGCCCAATACTTCTTTGCCATGGCCAACCATCACGACAACCTCGATTTGTGGGACAGCAAATATCAGGCGTGGAATTCAACCCATGTTGGACCAAAGAAAGACATTGTTGCAGGTTGGGCAAAAGCAGCTAAAAAACAGGGCCTTCCATTTGGGTTAAGCGTTCATGCCACACATGCTTGGACGTGGTTTGAAACCTCTCAACGTGCCGACACCACAGGGCCGTTGAAAGGGGTGCCCTACGATGGCAAACTCACCAAAGCCGATGGCAAAGGAACCTGGTGGGAAGGCCTTGATCCGCAAGAATTGTATGCCCAAAACCATCCTTTAAGCAAGAACAGCGATAAAGACATTACCGCCTTATGGGGACAATGGAACTGGGAAAACGGTGCAAACATTCCCGACCAAAAGTATTGCGACAATTTTTATAACCGTACCATGGATTTGATCAACCTGTACCATCCCGATTTGCTTTATTTCGATGACACCGGCCTTCCACTTTACCCCATTAGCGATGCGGGTTTGAAAATTGCCGCCCATTACTATAACACAAACATGGCGGCTCACAACGGCAAGCTCGAAGCGGTTTTGTTCGGCAAAGTACTCACTGAGGAACAAAAAAAATGCATAGTATGGGATGTAGAACGCGGTGCACCAGACAAACCGCAACCCGATGCATGGCAAACCTGCACTTGCATTGGCGATTGGCATTACAACAGAGGTGTTTACGATAATAACTACTACAAATCGGCGGCAGCCGTCATCCGCACGTTGGTAGATATTGTGAGCAAAAACGGGAACCTGTTGCTCAACATCCCTGTTCGTGGCGATGGAACTATCGATGACAAAGAGGTTGCCATTCTTGAAGGCATTGCCGATTGGATGGATGTAAACAAGGAAAGCATCTTTGACACGCGTCCGTGGAAAATATACGGCGAAGGGCCATCGGTTGATTCTGTGAACACCTTAAATGGTGCAGGTTTTAATGAAGGAAAGGTTGGCTTTACCGAAAAAGACATCCGTTTCAACCAAAAGGGAAAAGTACTTTATGCCACCGTGATGGGAATCCCAACCGAGACGATTATGCTGAAATCGCTTTCAAAGAGTGCAGGAAACGTGACCATTAAAAAAATAGAAATGCTTGGCAGTACGGAAAAGCTTACATGGAAACTTACTCCTGATGCTCTGGCTATCAATAAACCAACCAGTTTGCCAAATAATATTGCGGTAGTATTTAAAATAACTTTGGAATAATGTAACAATTGGTTTGGCACCCAGGGAAATCGCTTTTAAGAATTTCAATTTTAAATTCCCATTTTCGGCGCATGGATTCAGCAAAATTTCAATTAAACGGTAGTGCTTGCGCCGATTTTATATCGCAAATTCATATACCCCGGCTTATGCTTCGACAGGCTCAGCAACCAGCCGGGGCTATTCACGTTAAACCCGCCGCGGCGGGTTTTTAAAAGCGAATTCCCTGACAATATTGTAGAGCCTCAATAACATAGGCATATTATTTTGTATATTTGCAAAAAAAATTATAATATGAGTACGCAAGAAATTAAATCACTACTGCATGAAAGTATTGAAAATATTGATGACAACGATTTTTTAATTGCAGTGAAGCAAATAATTGATAGAAAATATAAAATAAATGATATCCCTAAGCTAACTGATTTACAGATTAAAAGAATAGAAGAATCACATAATCAAATAAAACTAGGGAAGAGTTTTTCAAATCATCAAGCTGACTTATTGGTTGAAAAATGGTTAAACGAATAGTATGGTCAGCAAACGCATTATCTGATAGAATCCAGATTCTAGATTTTTGGTATCAGAGAATTGGAAATAAAAACTACAGTAGAAAGCTTGATAATACTTTAAAAGCAGTAATAAAGCATTTAGCTCATTTTCCTGAAATGGGAAGAAAACTAGACAATCGAAATGAAAGAATTCTTGTTAAAGATGCTTATCAAATATTTTATTCAATAGCTGAAAATGAGATTCATATAGTTCATATTTGGGATAGTAGACGTAACCCAGATGATCTGAAATTTGAATAAAAAATAGTATCGTGCTATATTGTGCTTTAGTGTTTTTTGGGTTTGATACACTTATGTACATTGAGGTTTCGGCTTGTTATTTCACTTATTTTTTGACCACTTTTATGCATTCGCTTCCAATTGCCAGCATATAAGTGCCTGCTGAGATCATACTGATATCTATCGAGTCGCGGCCATTCATTATTTGACCAGACAACACCGTTTTCCCTGCTAAATCGGAAATGGAGAAACCGGCAGTTGCACTTTGGTCATCGAAACGAACATTCAAAACGTCGAATGCAGGATTTGGAAAAACCTTAATCCCGCTGACTGCTGCCTTGGAATCTAGTCCACTTAACGACACAATCAATTCCTTCGATACAATTCGGGTTTCGTTATCAGCACTTATTTTAATGGAAACTTTATAATTGCCCGATTCGGTCACAGTCATCTCTTTCAGTTTACCTCCATTTGCGGAAGTAACTGGGCTGCCATTGATATACCATTGAAAATCAATTCCATCGGGGGCTGTTACTTTCCCGTTTGCAAAAGTTACCTCAGGTTTTGGCATTAAAAGCATTTCTTTACCTTTTGCTGCAATCACACCGGCTCCAGGAACCGAAGGGTGTATGCTGTCAGGTAGATACCATTCCGGATTGATGCTGCCAAACTCAGCATACAGGTCTATCAGGTTCAAACCCATTTCTAAAGCCACTTCCTTTATTTTTGGGTTCACCTTATTCTTAATATCAGCGTTAAAAATATCCCAATCGGCTTTTTCACCGGGTATAAGCAGGCAAATCCATATTTCAGGCTTCGACGATAGGTTTTGAAACGACTGCACCATCGCCTTGTAATCAGTTTTAAAATTTGTACCTAACCAATTCCAGAGCCAGCGTTTGGCATCGTTGGTTCCCAGCTTAAGTATCACCTGATTTGGGTTCGAGGCGAGTGCATTCTTGTACAACTGGGAATCCCAGTATGAATAACCACTGCCTTTTAGCAATGAGCGGCCACTGTCGCCGAAGTTCCCTACTGTCCAATTGGTTGTTCCCAGCAAGGTGCGCAACTGGCCAGGATAACTCTGGTTATAAGGGTCCGACAGTTCATAGCCGTAAGTAATGCTGTTGCCTACACAAGATACTTCCTGCTTTTGCGCCGACACAAACAAAGGGAATAACAAACACGCAATTAAGACAATCGCTATGTCCGTACGTTTGGATTTTAATTGTTTCATTTTTTTTTACATTTATTAATTTCGATAATATAACAGCAGATTATTTTTAATTTTCCAATTCAACCCATTTCTTTTCTTCTTTCTGATTTCGGAAAATAACCACTTCGGTTTTATCTTCAATAGCCGACTTTTTAGCTTCAAGCAAATCGTGCAGATGATTGATGGCTTTATTATTAAATGATAGAATTACATCGTTGACTAGTAAGAATTTTGAAGCTACTGAACCTACAGGCACTTCCACAACCAAAACACCTCTGGTTGCATCCATCCCGGTGGCTGATCGTTCGCCCAGGGTTGTGAGATTCTTTACCTTAGCGCCCATAAACCCGATAATTACATCGGTGTCTGCTTTACTGATAGCTACAAAATCTGCTATCAGCACTTTTTTGGACAAGGTTTTCAATCGTGGTGAAACAACCCCGAAACTGTCCATGGCAAAGTTTTTGAAACCTACCGAAAGACCTGTGGAACCCTCTTTTAAGCGGAAATCACCAACTTCTGGGTTTTCAAAATCCTGCTTGCCACACACGGAGTGCTTGTCGGTACCTCTTTCCCAGGCGGCTTTAAGCGAAACCGAGTCAGCAAAAATGTTGTAATCGGTTTCTTTCCCCCAAACATTGATCTGTACAGGCATGTACCCGGTTGAAACAATGTTGCGGCAGAACACATCGTTGCTGTTTTTAAACCAAACATGCGGATGGAAAGTATTGTTGATCATTATGTTGTTCTCCACCACACGGTTAACCCCTTCACGGAGTTTTATACCGCCATTCAGGCAGAGGTTATTGCTGATGATATAATTACTCGAACCGTCGTCGAGGTCAATGTCCCAACCGTGGTCGCAACGCATACGGTTGTTGCGGATGATTATAGGTTTAACCACATCGAGCATAGTTAGGTCGAAATTAGTTTCAACAATAGAATCAAGGATTTTCTTATCGGGGTGCCAGAAACGGTCGCGTCCCCAGGAGTTAAACGAGCCATGGTCGCCGCTTTCCTTTACTGTGTTAAACACATCGTTGTATTCAATAACATGACCTCCCCAGGTTCCCTCACTTACGTTGATGCCGGCACGCGGCACGTCGTAAATGGTATTGTGGCTCACGGTAATACTCTGGCACATCGACAATTCCACACCCGCCGATTGTTTTTCTACCAAGCCCAGGTTAAACATCAAGTTATCATAAACCTTGCATTCTGCTGGATAATTATTTGTTTTAGGGCCGGGAGTACGGTCAATTTTATCTAATGGTACAAATTGCCAATACTCGAAACTTGGGGAACGCACCGCATTTGGGTCGCCAACAAAGCATAACGCGCTGGCCCCGATTTCGGAAATCAGGCATCCCGAAACCTCGCAATTCCGATTATAATTGTTGAAAAAAACCGCATTGCCACCCAAATTGGTGAGTGTGCAATTTTTGAGGGAACAATTTACAGCACCATTGTAAAGCACAGCGCCACCTCGGTAAATGGTCCAATCGCTTCACAACAAGGGTTCTTTATTGTCCATAAAAGTGCGAAGGGTTTGTGTTAGTGTAACCCCTTCGATTGAAATATTTTTTACCGGGTTTGTTTCCGAACCTTTAAATTCGAATAAATGGGCAATTTGGGGAGTTTCAAAAGTTGCCGTTTCAATGTCAATACCTTCGGGAGGAAAGTAATACAGCGTTTTGCTACTTTTATCGTAAAACCACTCATTTACAGTATCCAGCTCTTCGAAAATGTTTTCCACAAAACGATATTTTTGGTGCATTCCGTATCGGCGGTTGTTTTGCCAGCCGCCTTCAAGAGTAGGTTCACCCTTGTCGTTTTTCCCGGTTATTGCATAATGAAAATCACCCCATTCGGAAACGTGTAATGCATGTACATAACCCCCTTCCGGCGATTTCCACAGTACTGCCCGTTCTTTTGAAATTGCATCGGCTGCTGTTCCTCCTAAAAAGCGGGCTGTCGGATCGAAATTGGGGTATCTCGCCATTCGCTGCAATTGACCATTGACAAATAGTTCATCGAAAACCAGTTCTTGCACTACTACCGCTTTCCAAATCCCATTTTTGTAAGGCTCCCATTTCAGGTTTAATTGAATGCCACCACTAATAGTAACCATTTGTTTTTCAAAGCTGGTTAGGATCAACGTTTCATCCCCAGTTCTTGAATCTTTGGGGGTAAAAACTATTGGATGGCTCATATAATAAGTGCCTTCCAAAATATTTATCACCACATTACCCGAAACCTTGCGTGCTTCGGCCACTGCCCTGCCAATGGTTGCCAATGGTTTAGCTGCCGACCCCCCGTTTGCATCATTACCATTAGGTGATACATAAAGGGTTGTTTGTGCAAACAATGCTAAAGGCAAGCAAAAGGCTATTGTAAAAAGTTTTTTTTGAAACGAACTCATTTTTCTGTGTATAAAGTTAAATTCTTGAACAGACATACTCTATCGCCCACTTCATTATTTAAAAATATGCTGAATAAAAAGATACAGGTTATTGGCCCACTCGGTATCGTCGTGAGCATTGCCATCAACGTGCCAAACATGTGGTACCCCTTGTTCTTTGAGGTGTTGGTGCACGCGTTGGCTGACTTTGATTAGGCCATCTTTGTTTCCACAGGCAAGCCACAGCACTTTAAGTTGCTCCTTGGCTGCCACCAAATCGGGCAACAGTTTAGTGGCAGATAGCCCCCCGAATTCATTGGTATTGGGAGCCGATGAAAATCCGCCGATATATGCGAAGGTATCGATATGGTTAAGTCCAATATTCAACGATTGGCCACCGCCCATAGATAACCCTGCAATTGCGCGATGTTCGCGGTCGGTGTAAACGGAATAATGCGACTCTACGAATGGTATTATGTCACTTAGCAGGTCGTTCTCGAACAGCTTGCCATAACCTGTATATCCACCTTTTCGCTCCTCCTGTTCATCAGGCTTTGGATTTTCCACCGTTATGTTTGTATTACAATTGGGAAATACCATAACTACCGGCCCTATCTTACCGCTAGCCAACAGGTTGTCGATAACATAGTCGGCACGGATCCAGTATGGCCATTGACCTGCACCAGAATTTAGGCCGTGTAATAAATAGATAACTGGGTACTTTTTATCGGACGAATATCCGGGAGGTATATAAACCATCATTTCCCTACGAATGGAGAGTGTTTTGGAGTCATACTGAACCGTTGTAATGGTGCCGTGTGGGACATTATCGAGCTTGTCTCTGAACCCGGCTGGCGGATTGTCAAAGGCAGGTTTATCATCGGGTCCCAGTTCAATTGGTCCGCCAAAGACAACTTTGGGAACTGCCTTCTCACCTATATAACCCCTTGATTCAAGCCATTTGCGGCAAGCCTCGGGCCATGTGCTTTCAGTGTTTTTTAAGTGGCCGATAGTCAATCCATACCCGTGTCCCCCTCGTTCATAAATGTGAAGTTCGCACGGAACATTGTGTTTTTTCATAGCCAATGCGTATTCAATACTGTTTTCAACCGGTACAGTACCATCATCAATGGAATGTATCATAAATGCCGGAGGAGTTGCATTGGTAACTTGCAAAGCATTTGAAAAATGTTTTTCCATTTCCGGCGAAGGGTTCTTTCCAATCAAATTCTCACGCGATCCTTTATGAGTGATGGAGGTATCCATTGAGATTACAGAATAAATCAATAAAGAAAAGTCTGGACGAGCGCTAGTGGAATCAATGGGTTCATAAACCTTTTCATTGAAATGGGTTGAAACGGTGGATGCCAAATGACCTCCGGCCGAAAAGCCCATTATCCCGATTTTATGCGGATCAATGCCCCATTCCTTTGCGTTACGACGCACCATACGTATGGCTTCTTGTCCATCTTGCAACGGAGCGATGGATTTGTTTTCCATAATTGCATCGTCGGGCAAACGGTAATGTAAAACAATAGCTGAAATACCTAAACTATTTAGCCATTTGGCGATTTCTATACCTTCACCTACGAATGAAATTCCATAATATCCACCTCCCGGACATACCACTACTGCGGCTCCGGTATTTTTATCGGCAGGTGCCGGATATACCTGAATGGTGGGGGTTGCTATGTACCTTATCTTAATCCAGTAAGCAGAGTCAATTATTTGCTTATAATTGGGATTGGGGATTGAACCGGGCACATTTCCGTTCCATAAATCAATAACCTTGCTTTGACTAAAAACACTGGTTGCTATCATTATAACACCAGCTAACACAAATACATTTTTTTTGAAATTCATGCTATCAAATATTTTTAATCACTACTAACCGACTAAATTTTTAAGAATAAGGGTTACCGCCCGAAGGTTTCGCCCTAAAGTTGTAGTTTTACTTTGCGAACAAAACTCAACTATGGGCAAAGATATTGAAAAAAATTTA